>JAABUN010001070.1_pt1 | contig 64922 bp, 62 predicted proteins | sample 5559311 | NCBI WGS metagenome assembly JAABUN01 (sample SAMN10711877, study PRJNA513370) | rock metagenome | isolation source: Antarctica rocks | place: Antarctica: Victoria Land, Siegfried Peak sud
GAGGGTGCGCGCGAGCTCGCCGAGCTCGTCGCCGCGGTCGACCGGGAACCGCGCGCTGAAGTCCCCCGCGGCGACGCGGCGCGCGCCGGCCTCCACGCTGCGCACCCGCCGTGTGAGCCCCTGCGCGACGAGGAAGCCGGCCAGGAGCGCGAGCAGGCTGGCGGCTGCGCCGGCCAGCAGCACGCTGCGGCGCACGACCGCGACGCTGGCCTCCACGTCGCGCAGCGGCACCGAGAAGACCACCACCTGTCCGACGCGCCGCTTCCCCGTCTTCGGGTTGCGGAAGGCGAAGGGCTGCGCGACCTCCCCGACGCGCCCGTTGGACCCGGCCTCGGTGCCGCGCTCGACTCGCCCCGTGCGCGCGGCGTCGACGGCGACCGGGAAGTCGAGGCTGATCTCGCGCTCGGAGGCGGAGTCCGTCCCGGGCTCGACGGCGATGCCCTCGTTCGTGTTGACCACCAGGAGCACGGTCACGCGCGTCCCGACGGTGTCGGCGGTGCGCTGCACGAGGCTCTTGAGCCGCGACTGCGGCACGCTGGTCCCCACCGCTTGCCGCAGCCGCGGCGAGTACTGCTCGGCGAGCTCGGTGAGGTCGGCGAGCTTCGCGTCGACCAGGCGCGTCTGCAGGCCCGGCAGCACCGCGACCGACACGAGGCCGACGGCCGCGACCGCGAGGGCGAAGAAGCCCAGCGTCAGCCGCGCGCGCAGCGACCTCATTCATCGGAGGTGTCGCGGAAGCGGTAGCCCACGCCGCGCACGGTGTACAGGTACTCGGGCTCCTTTGCGTCGATCTCGAGCTTCTCGCGCAGGTGGCGGATGTGGACGTCGATCGTCCGCGGGTCGCGGTAGGCCGAGTCGCCCCAGATGCGCGTCAGCAGCATGTCGCGGGTGAAGACGCGACCGGGCGCGCGCGCGAGCGCGAGCAGGATCTCGAACTCGACGAAGGTGAGCGTCATCGTCGCGCCGCGGACCTCCACGGCGCGCTTGGCAGGGTCGACGCGGAGCTCGTGGGTGGCGATCACGGCGTCCTCGTCGCCCTCCTCGGTGGGCTGCGACATGCCCGACCGGCGTAGCGCGGCCTTCACGCGCGAGCGGAACTCCCTCATGGAGAACGGCTTGGTGATGTAGTCGTCGGCACCGAGCTCGAGCCCGAGGACCTTGTCGATCTCCTCCGCCTTGGCGGTGAGCATGATGATCGGCACCGAGCTGCGCGCGCGCAGCTTGCGGCAGACCTCCAGGCCGTCCATCCGGGGCATCATCACGTCGAGCACGACGAGGTCGAAGGTCTGCTCGCCGAACCGCGCGAGCGCCTCGCGGCCGTCGGAGGCGCGGACGACCTCATAGCCGTCCTTCTGCAGCGGGTAGCTCAACAGGGTCTGGATCGCCTGCTCGTCGTCGGCCAGCAGGATGCGAAGGGGGCGGTCGGACATGGTGTCGGCGAGGAGCACGCCCAGCCTAGCCCGGTAGGACGTACCCTGCGGCGGGATGCTCGACATGCGCATCTACCGGGCTGCGCTCGTGCCGGTGCTCCTGGCGGTGCTCGTCGTCGCGTTCTCGCTCGAGGCGCGGCCGCGCGCGATCGGGACCAGCCTGGCTCCCGACGCCTTCGACGGGAGCGCGGCCTTCGCGACCCTCGGCGACTACGCCGAGCGCTTCCCGGCGCGCCGCCCCGGGGGTCGCGACGACACGCGGCTGGCCGAGCGGGTCGCCCGCGACCTCGCCGTGCTCGGGCCTGGGACGGTGAGGACGTACCGCTCCTCAGGGCAGACGATCGACGGCGAGCGCGAGCTGACGACGGTCGTCGCCACGCGCCCCGGGCGACCGGGCCCGGGCCTGGTGGTGGTCGCGCACCGCGACGCCGCGGGTGCGCCGGCTCTCGCCGAGCTCTCGGGCACCGCGGCGCTCTTGGAGCTCGCGCGGGTCTCGGCCGCGGGCCGGCTGCGCCGCACGGTGAGCTTCGTCTCCACGAGCGGCGGCAGCGGTGGCCTCGAGGGCGCGCGGGCGGCGGCGCGGCGCCTGGGGCGCCCCGTCGATGCCGTGCTCGTGCTCGGCGACCTCGCCTCGCGGACGGTCCACAAGCCGTGGGTCGTCGGCTGGTCGAACGGCGCAGGCACCGCGCCGCAGCGCCTGCGCCGCACGCTCGAGGCGGCCGTGCGCACCGAGACCGGGCAGGATCCGGGCGGGCCACGCGCCCGCGCGCAGTGGGCGCGGCTCGCGCTGCCCATGACGGTGTCCGAGCAGGGGGCGTTCGGCGAGGCGGGCCTGGGCAGCGTGCTGCTCTCGGCCACGGGCGAGCTGCCGCCGGCTGCGGGCGCGCCGGTCGACGAGCGCCGCCTGACGGTCTTCGGCCGCGCGGCGCTGCGCACGATCTTCGCGCTGGACAACGGGCCGGACGTCGCCAGCGGGCCGGAGCCCCTGCTCATCACCCAGCGCAAGGTGCTGCCGAGCTGGGCGGTCCGGGGGCTGATCGGCGCCGCGCTCTTCCCCGTGTGGCTCGCGGTGCTCGACGGCCTGGCCCGCGTGCGCCGACGCAAGCTGCCCGTGGGCGCGGGCGTGCGCTGGGTGCTCGTCGCGGCGCTCCCCTTCGCCCTCACAGCGGCCTTCACGCTGCTGCTCGGGCGCCTCGGGCTGATCGGCGAGCGGCCGCCCGCGCCCGTGCCCGCCGGGGCGGTTCCCGCGGACGCCACCGCGGCGGGAGTCGTCGTGGCGCTGGTGCTCGTCTTCGCCCTGGCCTGGATCGGCCTGCGGCCGACGGCGCTGCGCGCGCTCAGGGCGCGGGCGCCGCTCGGCGACGGGCACTCCGCCGCGGCGCTCGGCGTCCTCGCGCTTGCGTCGCTGATCGTGTGGCTGGCCAACCCGTTCGCCGCGGCGCTGCTCGTGCTGCCGGCGCACCTGTGGCTGCTCGGCCTGGCGCCCGAGGTGCGCTTGTCGCGGGCGGTCGCGGGCCTGCTCGCGCTGCTGGCGCTGGTGCCGCTCGCGCTCGTCGCCCGCAGCCTGGCCGGGCAGCTCGGCTACGGCGGGCTCGAGGCGGCGTGGAGCCTCGTGCTGATGGTCTGCGGCGGGCACGTCGGGGCGCTGGCCTGGCTGACGTGGTCGATCGTCGCCGGCGCGGCGGTCTCGATCGGCGTGCTGCTCGCGCGTCGGTCGCCGGCGGAAGGCGACGTCGCTGCGCGTGAGGCGACCGTGCGCGGACCGCGTACCTACGCCGGCCCGGGCTCTCTCGGCGGCACGGACTCGGCGCTGCGCCGATGAGGCAGCGCGCCGTCACCGCACCCGAGCGCGTCTCGACGCCCGGGGAGCGCCACGCCCGCCGCGCCGCGCGCACCGAGGCGCCCGAGCCGACGCCGCGCTCGCAGCGCGCGCGCCGCGTGCGCCGCGGGCCGCGCGGCGCGCTCCGCTCGGCTTCGACGGTGATGATCGCCGCGGGTGCGCTCCTCGTGGGCGACGCGGGGGTCACACTGGCTTGGGAGGAGCCCGTCACCCACCTGCTCAACGGCCACGAGCAGTCGGTCTTGGAGGACAAGCTCCGGGCTCTGCGAGCCGCGCCCCTGGCTCCCGTCGAGCGCCAGGAGCTCGACCGGCTGCGCGGGCGCCGCGAGCGCGTCGCCTTCCTCGCGCGGGCGCTTGCCCGCTCCGCCGCACCCGGCAGCGCGATCGGGGAGCTCCGGCTGCCGAGCATCGGCGAGCACCACGTGGTCGTGAAGGGCTCGGGAACGGCGGCGCTGCGCAAGGGGCCCGGCGCCTACGACGACATCGGGCTGCCCGGGGTCCCCGGCACCGCGGCGATCGCCGGGCACCGCACCACATACGGCGCACCCTTCCGCCGCATCGACGAGCTCCGGCGCGGCGATCCGATCGTCGTGGCGATGCCCTACGCGACCTTCACCTATCGGGTCGAGCGCACGCGGATCGTCGAGCCCACCGACGTGTCCGTCCTCGCCCGCCGCAGCTACGACCGGCTCGTGCTTAGCGCCTGCCACCCGCTCTACAGCGCCGCGCAGCGGATCGTCGTCTTCGCCCGCCTGGAGCGCACCGTTGCCGCCGGCACGCTGACCCGCGCTCTTCTGCGTGGGGGAGCGAAAGCGTCCAGGCGACGTGCGGCTGCTCAAGCCGGCAGCGGGCAGCGACCGATGCGAGGAGCACGCCGCGACCCGTCCGCGACTCGAGCACCATGAACGACTCTCGCCAGCTACCCGTCTCCCGTCACATGCGCCTTCACGAAATAAAGATCCGCGTCGACACGAGCTCCTACGTCGTCGATCCGACCCTCGTCGCCGACGCGGTCCTGCGCCGCGACGGGCTCTGCCTCCTCGGGCCGCCGGTCAGCCCCAGCGGTGCTCGTAGCCCGTCAGCCCAAGGGGACCGCGAGCGTCACGCGTCGTGAGCAGCCCGGCGCCCGCCTCGACGCGGCCGACGAGCGTGAGCCCGCACGCCTCGAGTGCTGCGGCCGGGCCGCAGGCGCAGAGCTCGTAGTCCTCGCCCGCGGTCGCCGCGAAGCCGGGCGCGTCGACGCCCAGCGCTGCCGCGACCTCGGCGACGCCCGGAGCGAGCGGGAGCGCCTCGAGGTCGATCTCGATGGTCACCCCGCTTGCGGCTGCCAGGTGCTGCGCGTCGGTCGCCAGGCCGTCGGAGAGGTCGATGAGCGCGTGGGCCTGCGCCCGCGCGAGCGCCGCGCCCGTCGCCAGGCGCGGCGCAGGCCGCAGGTGGCGCGCGACGAGCGCCGCGGCGTGCGGCGTGGTGTCCATCGGCACCCGGCCCTCGAGCAGCGTGAGCCCCGCGCCCGAGGCCCCGAGCGTCCCGCTGAGGCCGACCGCGTCTCCGGGCCGCGCGCCGTCACGGCCGACGAGCGCCTCCTCGCGCTCCGCCCAGCCGACCACGGTCACGGCCAGCAGGAGCACCGGGGCGCGCGTCACGTCCCCGCCCGCGATCGTCAGGCCGACCTGCGCCGCGAGCGCCTCCATGCCGCGGACGACCCCGAGCGCCTCCTCCTGCTCGAGGTCCGCGGGCGCGCCGAGCACGACGTAGGCCTCGCCGGGCTCCACGTCGCCCATCGCGCCGAGGTCGCTGACCGCCCCGGCCAGGGCACGCCAGCCCACGTCCTCGGGGCTGGACGCCGGACGGCCGCGCCGGAAGTGCACGCCGTCGACCATCGCGTCGATGCTGGTGACGCACAGCGGCCGGGAGCGCACCACGGCGGCGTCGTCGCCCGACCAGCGCACCATGCGCGTCGAGCGGACTTCGAGCAGCTCCTGCAGAGCGGCGATGAGCGAGCGCTCGCCCATCGCGGGACGGAGCCCCGCCCGCCCTACCGGTGGCGGTAGACGATCCGGGCGCGGCTCAGGTCGTACGGCGAGAGCTCGCAGCGGACCCGGTCGCCCGGCAGGATGCGGATGCGAAACCGGCGCATCTTGCCGGCGACGTGGCCGAGGACCTCGTGGTCGTTGTCGAGCTTCACCTTGAACATCGCGTTAGGCAGCGCCTCGACGACTTCGCCCTCGAACTCAACCTTCTCTTCCTTGGCCATTGGGCGACAGGGTACTTAAGAAGCGGTCGCAAGCGACGGCGCCGCTCTTGGAACCGGTCTCAGGTCGTCAGCCTGCGGCGGCTCCGCCGGGATCGGCGGGGGCCTCCGGCGCGGCCGGCGCCGCCTGCGGTGGCGCCTCGTACTGGCCCGGCGAGAACTTGCCGCTGTCCGGTGCCGGAGTGGCCGTGCCGCCACCGCCGGCGGGCGCAGGAGCGGGAGCCGAGGGCGCCGCGGGCTGCGCGGGCGGCTGGACGCCGGGAGCGTAGTACTGGTCCTGACCGTAGGACGGCGTCGTCGACGTCCCGCCGGCCGGCGGCGACTTCGACAGCCGGCCGAAGAACGGCAGCGCCTTGAACGGCGTCTTCGGCTTGGGCCAGTCGGAGCAGTTCGTGCCCTTGCTCGCCTCCTGCATGAAGTCGTGCCAGATCAGCGCGGGGGCCTTCCCACCGAACATCGTCCCGTAGCCCGGGACCGCGTTCATGACCTTGCCCTCCGAGCCGGGGTAGCCGACCCACACGGCCGTGTTGAGCCCGCGGGTCATGCCGCCGAACCACGCGTCCTTGAAGCCGCTCGTGGTGCCGGTCTTGCCCGCCGCCACGCAGTTGCTGAGGCGCGCTGCTGTGCCGGTTCCCCCACTGACGTTGCCCTTCATCGCCTGGATGGCCTCGTAGGTCACGCCGTCGGTGAACTCCTTGGACTTGCGGACCTTGCCCATCATCTTGCCGACCGTGCCGTTCGGGAAGCGCACGCTGGTGACGGCGATCGGCTTGACGCGCGAGCCGCCGTTGTTGACCGTCGCGTAGGCGCGGGCCATCTGCAGCGGCGACACGCCGGTCGTAAGGCCCCCGAGCGCCTCAGCGGGGTACGACTTGAGGATGCCCTTGCTGATGCCCATGTCCTCGGCCGCCTTGGTGACCTGCGGCGGGCCGATGTCCAAGTCGAGCTGCTGCATGACCGTGTTGTCGGAGGTGACGATCGCCTGGAAGATCGACTTCGACTTGCCCGACGTCCCGCCGTCGGAGTTGTCCACGTCGATCTTGCCGTAGCCCGGAGCGATGAAGTCGAGCTTCTTGGAGACGTAGCTCGTGCGGTTGATGTCGACCCCGCGGCGCAGCGCGGCCATCATCACCATGACCTTGAACGTCGAGCCGGGCTGCCGGCGGCCCTGGGCGGCGAGGTTGAACTTCGAGTCGCCGTAGTTCGACGAGGACGCCATCGCCTTGATGTAGCCCGTCTTGGGGTCGATGGTCGCCAGCGCGGAGGAGGGCGAGCCGGGGGCGGCGAGCCGCTTCTTGATCGTCGCGCGTGCGAGCTTCTGCAGGCGCAGGTCGATCGTCGTCTTGACGCGCAGCCCGCCAGCGCGGACCTTCGCCGCGCCGTAGGTCTTGATCAGCTCCCCGCGGACGTAGTCGAAGAAGTAGTTCTCGCGCCGCGTGGAGTAGTACCGCGTGTTCTCGAGGCCGATCGGCTCGGCCGCGGCTTCGGCCTCCTGGGCGGCGGAGATGTAGCCCGAGATCCGCATCTGGGCGAGCACGTCGTTGCGGCGGGCCAGCGCGCCGCGGGGGTTCAGGCGCGGGTTGTACTGCGTCGGCGCCTGGGGCAGGCCGGCGAGCATCGCGCTCTCGGCGAGCGTCAGGTCCGACGGGCGCTTGTTGAAGAAGACACGCGCGGCCGCCCACACGCCGATCGCCTCCTGCCCGGCGGCGGCGTTGCCGTAGGGCACGTTGTTGAGGTACTTGACGAGGATCCACTGCTTGCCCACGGCGCCCGTGTGCTTGTTCTCGAGCTCCTCGGCGAGCTTGGCCTCGCGGATCTTGCGCTTGTAGTCGCGCGTGCGGTCCTGCGAGTAGATGTTCTTGATCAGCTGCATCGTCAGCGTCGAGCCGCCCTGGACCGTCTCGCCGCTCTCGGCGTTCTTGATGCCGGCTCGCACGACGCCCTCGAAGTCGACGCCCTTGTGCTCGTAGAAGCGCTTGTCCTCGATCGCGACCGTCGCGTCCTTCATGTCCTGCGGGATCGCGGTGGAGGGGACCTCGCGGCGCAGCACGTCGGACTGGATCACCCCGAGCTTCTCGCCGTCGGCGGCGAAGATGATCGAGTTCTGCCCCTGGTCCTTGGCCTTGAGCGAATCGATTTTCGGGGCGCTGTTGGCGATGGAGACGACGTAGCCCACGGCGCTCAGGCCGGCGATCGCGACGGTCGCCGCGAGGACGCCGAGCGTGAGGAAGATGAGCCGGCTCGGGCCGCCCCGGCTGAGGTTCCGGCGTCGTTGGCGTTCGCGACGGGACATGGGAGTTCGCTTCTGTTCGAGGTGGCGAAGGGTCGCCGGAAGGTGCACGGTGCGCCTCGAGCGACCCCGGATGGTAGCCGTCGGACTGCACGCGGGCGCTCCTACCGGTGCGCTCGGACGCCTTCTTCGACGTCGGGAGCCGAATCCCGCTTGCCCGGGCTAACGCCGGCGTCGCGGAGCGCTCGCAGGGCCTGCTCGCGCAGCGCGTGCTCGAGTCCGGCGCGCTCCTGCGGAAGCGCCTGGGCGCCCACCAGCAGCAGCCGGGCGCCGTCCGCGGAGGTCTCGGCCAGGCGGACGCCGACGTCGCCGAGTGCGGCGCGGAGCGCGTCGACGGCTGCGAGCGGGTCGACGTCCTCGGGAAGCCAGACCGACGGCTCCACGGCGACGGCCTCGCCCACGATCGAGTCGTTGCGCAGCACGCCCGCCGCGAGGCGCTCGTTGGGCACGATCACCCGCGTGCCGCCCGGGGTGCGCAGCCACGTGTACGTGAGCCGGACGTCCTCCACCGTCCCCGTCTCGCCCTCGAAGGTGACGACGTCGCCGATGCGCAGGGGCTGCGTGACCGCCAGCAGCACCCCGGCGATCGCGTTGGCCAGCGTCTGGCGGGCCGCGAAGCCGACCACCGCCGCGGCGATCGCGCCCGAGGTGAGGATCGTGCTGGCGACGTCGCCGACCGCCGCGAACGGCCGCAGGGCGATCGAGACGCCCACGACGACGATGAGGACGTCCACGAGCCGCTGGAGGAAGCGCAGGCGCGTGTCGAGCTCGGGCCGCAGCTCTCCGCCGGAGACCACGGCCGCGAGGCTCCGACCCCGGCGCGCGACGCCGCGGTGCAGTGCGAGGATCACGAGCACGGTGAGCCCCAGCACCACCAGGGCGGCGATCTCGTCCCCGTAGCGCATCGAGAGGCTCTCCCGAGCGAGGACGGTCGGCGGCATGGCGCCTGACGGTACCCCCACGCGGGCCGGGAGGCGGGTGGCGTGACCGTCGTGCTGCTCGACGCGCTCGGGACCATCCTCGAGCTCGAGAAGCCGTGGCCGCACCTCGTGCGTGAGCTCGCCGGGCGCGGCACCGCGATCACGGAGGCTCAGGCGCGCACGGCGATGCTCGCCGAGATGGCCTTCTACCGCGCCGAGCATCATCGCGCCGACTCGCCCGCGGGCCTCGCGCAGCTGCGCCGGGACTGCGCCGCGGTGGTGCTCGCCCAGCTCGGGCCGGCCGGGGCCGGGGCGCGGATCGAGGCGGTGGAGGCCGCGCTGCTGGCGGCGGTCCGCTTCGTCGCCTACCCCGACGTCGCGCCCGCGCTCGCGCAGCTGCGCAGCGACGGCGCGCAGCTCGTCGTGGTCTCCAACTGGGACGTCTCGCTGCATCCCGTGCTCGACCAGACCGGCCTGTCGGGCCTGCTCGACGGTGCGCTCTCCTCCGCGGAGGCCGGCGCCGCCAAGCCCGATCCAGCGATCTTCGCGCAAGCGCTCGCGCTCGTCGGCGGCAGCGCCGACGACGCCGTCATGGTCGGCGACTCCGTCGACACGGACGTCGCCGGCGCGCAGGCGGCGGGGATCGCGCCGGTCCTCGTCCTGCGCGGTGAGGGCGTGGGGCTCGGCTCCTTCGGCGCCGGACCTGCGGCCCCTGCGGGCGTGGCGACCCTCCCGGGCCTGGCCGGCCTGCCCGAGCACGTCCGCTACCTTCGGCGGACCGCCTGATGTCGTCCGCCCCCCCGACGAACGAGCTCGCGCTCTCCCTGCCGCCGCCCGAGCGGCCCGAGCTCCCCGAAGGCGTCGAGCCGACCCCGTTGCGGCCCCGCTGGAAGCCGACGGGGGTCCTGATCGCCTTCGCCCTCGGCCTGGCGGGGACGCTGCTCGGCGCGCTGGTCATCGGCGTGGTCGCCGTCGCCTTCGGCGCGGACGCGGGCAACCTGCCGCCCGGAGTGAACATCCTGCTCACGGTCGCGCAGGACGCGGCCTTCGTCGGCGCGGCGCTGTTCGTCGCCGGCACCGTGGCGCGGCCGGCGCCGTGGCAGTTCGGCCTGAGCGGCACGCGGGTCGGCCCCTTCGCGGGCTGGGTCGTCGTCGCCTTCGTGGCCTTCGCCGTCTTCGGCCAGCTGTACTCGGCGCTCGTCGACATCGGGCCGCAGGAGAAGCTTCCGGACGAGCTCGGGGCCGACGGCAGCGCTGTGGCGCTCGTCGCCGCGGCCTTCCTCGTCACCGTCGTGGCGCCGATCGCGGAGGAGCTCTTCTTCCGCGGCTTCGTCTTCGGCGCGCTGCGCACCTGGAGAGGCACGTGGCTTGCCGCGGTGCTGACCGGGCTGCTGTTCGGCGCGATCCACCTCGGCTCGGCGCCCGACGTGCTCTACCTGCCGATCCTAGCGGTGTTCGGCTTCGTCCTCTGCCTGCTCTACGCCAAGACGGGCTCGCTCTACCCGTGCATCGCGCTGCACGCGATCAACAACTGCGTCGCCTTCGCCGGCACGCGCGACGGCTGGGACTGGCAGGTCGCCGTGCTGCTCGCGGGATCACTGGGCAGCGTCGCGGCGTTCGGTCTGCTCGTGCGTCGCCTGAGCGCCCGCCCGCCCGCGCTCGCACGCGGAGCCTGGTAGCGGTTGGCGAGTCGCCGGCCGGGGCAAGCATCGCCCCCGATGCGCTTCACTCCCGCCGCTCTCGTCGCCCTGCTCGTCTCCGCCTTCGCGTTCCCGGCGCCGGCAACGGGCCAGGATCCCGCCGCGCCGCCGTCGGTCACGCCCGCGCCCGCCGCGCCCCCGCCCGCGCCGACGCAGCCCGCCGCCCCGCCGGCGTCCGCCGCGTCCGCCACCGGCAAGCTCGCGCTTCAGGCCGAGCGCGTCGGGCGCGGGCACGCCGTCCTGACGGGTGCGCGCTGGCGCGTGCGCGGCACGCTCACGCCGTTCGTCGCCGGCCAGCAGGTGACCGTGCGCTTCGTCCTCGGCCGCTCCAAGCTCAAGGTCAAGCGCGTCTCGGTGCGGCCGAGCAAGACGGGCCGCAGCGGCACGTTCCTCGTGTCGTTCGCGTCACGCCGCGCCGGCCGGGTGAGCGTGACCGCGACGCACGCGGCCACCGCGCAGCTCTCGACCGTCCGCGCGCGGCCGACCGCGGTCGACGTGCTGCCCGCGCGCGCGCGGCCGGGCTCGAAGGGGCTCGCCGTCCGAGTCCTTCAGGAGCGCCTCGCGCGGCTCGGCTACGTCGTCGGGCGCCGGGGGAGCTTCGACGCGCGGACCGCCCGGGCCGTCGTCGCCTTCCGCAAGGTGACCGGCATGGCGCGCACCGCGACCGCCGACCGCGCCGTCTTCGCGCGCCTGGCTCGCGGCCAGGGGGCCTTCCGGGTCAAGTACCCCAGGCACGGGCGCCACATCGAGGCGGACATCTCCCGCCAGGTCGTCGCGCTGATCGGAGCGGGCGGCAAGGTGGAGCGCATCTTCCCGACCTCGAGCGGGGCGCCGGGAACTCCGACGATCCTCGGCTCGTTCAAGATCTACCGCAAGGACTTCGGGACGAACGCCATCGGGATGGTCCACGCGGCCTACTTCATCCGGGGCTACGCGATCCACGGCTACTCCTCCGTGCCGACGTACAACGCGAGCCACGGCTGCCTGCGGGTACCGGTGCCCGACGCGCTGGGGATCTTCCGCTGGGTGCGTTACGGCACCCGCGTCGACACCTACCGCTGAGCGCTCCAGTCAGCGTCCGGCGGCGAAGCGGGCGAGGAAGCCGCCGCCGATGCCGTAGGCCAGCAGGGCGAGGGCGGCCGGGACGCTGCGGCGCACCCAGCGGCTGCCCGCGTCGGGCGCGGCCGGCGCGAAGGGGGCCAGCAGCAGGTCGTTGGCGTCGTCGACGTACTCGCGCGGACCCGAGTGCGCGCGCTCGCGCAGGCGCTCCTGCTCGGGCGAGGGATCGGCGGCGGGCGCGGCGCGACGGCCCTCGATCTCCGTGGTGGTCTGCGCGGACGCGCTGCGCGCCTCGTCGACGGCGAAGAGCCCCCAGCCCACGACCACGAGGAGGCTGGCGAGGACCGCGAGGGCGCGGAGGGGGCGCTCGAGCACGCCGCTAGCCTACGGGCGCGATGGAAGCCCACCAGCGCCTCGTCGACGAACTGCGCACGCACGCCCTCGTGCTCGGAGAGGTCGTGCTGACGTCGGGCCGCACCGCCCAGTACTACGTCGATGCCAAGCGGGCGATCCTCCTGCCGGCCGGCTTCGCGGCCCTGGGAGGGCTCGTCGCCCATCACGCGCGGGCGTGGGGCGCCACCGCGGTCGGAGGGCTGACGATGGGGGCCGACCCCGTCGCCTGCGCCGCGCTGGCCGGCGGCTTCTCCGGCAAGGCGTTCTTCGTGCGCAAGGAGGTCAAGGCGCACGGGCTCTCGCGCCGCATAGAGGGCCCGCCCCTGGTCGCAGAGGACCGCTGCGTCGTCCTCGAGGACGTCGTCTCCACGGGGGGCTCGACGGTCGAGGCGATCGCGGCGCTCCGCGAGGAGGGCCACGAGATCGTCGGCGTCATCAGCGTGCTCGACCGCCTCGCGGGCGGCGCCGAGGCGATCACCGCCGCTGCCGGCGGAGCGCCCTACGTCGCCTTGACGACGATCGACGACGTGCACCCCGAGCGCCCCGACCGCTCGTAGACTCGCCGACACGCCTTCGTAGTTCAACGGATAGAACGAGCGCCTCCTAAGCGCTAGATGCAGGTTCGATTCCTGCCGGGGGCATGGGCGCGTCAGCGGGGATCGTTCGGCGTGCATGGCCGCTTGCGCCCCGGAGTCGTGGTCCGCGCGGCGGATCCGACAGGCGTATAGTCGGCGCCCGGTACCCGGCGCGCCCGTACGGGCGGTCGTGGGTAGCAGGATCTTCACAGGAGAGACGCACGATCGTCGCCTTGCCACCACCAGCCACCGGACGTCCGGTGTGAGCACCACCGCCCCCGAGCTCCTCCAGGAGCCCGACGCCGAGCTGACGTCGCGCCCGGAGTCCGCGACGGAGATCGCAGCTCGCTCACCGCTCCAGCTCTTCTGGCGCCGCCTGCGCAAGGACCGGCTCGCGCTCGCCGCCCTCGGCATCGTCGTCCTGATCGTCCTCACCGCCGTCTTCGCCCCGCTGATCGTCGACGTCGCCGGCGCGCCCAACCCGCGCGCCACCAACTCTGACCTGACAGGCGACTTCGGCGAGCCGCTCGGCCCCGGCGTCGTGGCCTCCTCGCCGTCCTCGGACGGCACGATCGCGAAGGCCGGCCTGTTCGGCGTCGACAAGCTCGGGCGCGACGTCTTCGCCCGCACGGTGTACGGGGCGCGCATCTCGCTGCTCGTGGCGTTCATCGCGACGATCATCACCGTGCTGGTGGGCGTGACGCTCGGGCTGCTGGCGGGCTACTACCGCGGCTGGATCGACACGCTGCTGACGCGCACGATGGACCTCATGCTCGCGTTCCCGGTGCTCGTGCTGGCGATCGGCATCGGCGTCGCCTGCTCGGGCAAGGACGGCTGCCTCGGCGGCGTCATCCAGCCGGGGCTGACCGTGGTGATCTTCGTCATCTCGTTGTCGACCTGGCCGTACATGGCGCGCATCGTGCGCGGCCAGGTCCTCTCGCTGCGTGAGAAGGAGTTCGTCGAGGCCTCCAAGTCGCTCGGTGCCTCCGACCTCCGGATCCTCTTCAAGGAGATCCTGCCGAACCTCGTCGCGCCGATCATCGTCTACTCGACGGTCCTGATCCCGCAGAACATCCTCTTCGAGGCGGCGCTCTCCTTCCTCGGGGTCGGCATCGAGCCGGGCACCCCCAGCTGGGGCGCGATGATCTCCGACGCGGCCACGATCTTCCGCGACGCCTGGTGGTACATGACCTTCCCCGGCATCGCGCTGCTCGTGACCGTCCTCGCCTTCAACCTCGTGGGAGACGGGCTGCAGGACGCCCTGAACCCGCGCACCGCGAAGTGATCGCACTTGCACCGATTCAGACTTCTTCGGGGCACTGGCGCCTCGAATACGAAAGGACCATGTATGGCTAGTTCTCTGCGCACCCTCGCTCTGGGTGCCGCCGCCGCGTCGTCGCTGCTCGTCGTCGCCTGCGGTGGCGACAGCAGCGGGTCGGGCTCCTCGTCGAGCTCGGACGCCAAGAAGGCCGCTCCGGCCGCGGGCAAGCAGGGTGGTGTCCTCACCCAGCTCGGCGCGGCCGACGTCGACTACCTCGACCCCGGTCACACGTACTACCAGGGCGGCTACCAGGTGGCCTACGCGATCGGCCGTGGGCTGTACGGCTTCAAGCCCGGGACGCCCGACCCCCAGCCCGACCTCGCCGAGGCCGCGCCTGAGGTCGGCGCAGACAACAAGACGATCACGGTGAAGATCCGCAAGGGCGTGAAGTTCGCCCCGCCGGTCAACCGCGAGGTGACCTCCAAGGACGTCAAGTACGCCATCGACCGTACCTTCTCAATCAACGTCGGCGGCCAGTACTCCACGGCGTACTTCGGCGCGATCAAGGGCGCGCCCAAGAAGCCGACCAAGGGCGTCAAGTCCCTCGCGGGCACCACGACCCCCGACCCGCAGACGTTGAAGATCGAGCTGACCAAGGCCCAGGCGCCGGGAGTCGCGGCGGCACTGGTGATGCCGATAACTATCCCGGTGCCGGAGGAGTACGCCAAGGAGTTCGACGCCAAGAGCCCGTCGACGTACAACACCCATGTCGTCGCCTCGGGTCCGTACATGGTCGCCAACGACGCCAAGGGCAAGCTCACGGGCTACAAGGCGGGCAAGTCGATCAAGCTGGTCCGCAACCCCAACTGGGACAAGGCCACGGACTTCAAGCCGGCCAACCTCGACGCAATCAACATGAAGACCAACGGCGCCGACGCGTCGGTCGACGCCCAGCAGGTGCTCAAGGGCAAGGGCCTGGCGCTCGACACCAACCCGCCCGCGGCCGAGCTCAAGCAGGCGCTCCAGCGGTACAAGGGCCAGTTCGTCCAGATCCCGTCGGGTGGCTACCGCTACTTCCCGCTGAACACGACGATCAAGCCGTTCGATGACCTGAACGTCCGCAAGGCCGTTCTGGCCGGCTTCGACCGCGAGGCGGCCCTGAAGGCGCGCGGCGGCAAGGCGACGGGCGACGTCGCCACGCACCTGCTTCCGCCGGGCTTCCCGGGCTTCGAAGAGGCTGGAGGCGCGAAGGGATCGGGCCTGGACTACATGGCCAACCCGCGGGGCGACATGGCCCTCGCCGCGAAGTACATGAAGGCCGCAGGCTACAAGTCGGGCAAGTACGACGGCAAGGAGGAGGTCCTGATGATCGGCGCCACCGCCGATCCGGTGAAGGCGCAGTCCGAGGTCGCCAAGGCCCAGCTCGAGAAGCTCGGCTTCAAGGTCAAGCTGCGGCTCGTGCCGCAGGACGCGGTCTACACGGAGTACTGCCAGGTCCCGAAGAAGAAGGTCGCCGTCTGCGGCGGCTCGGGCTGGTTCAAGGACTTCCAGGATCCGCAGTCGATGCTCGAGCCGACGTTCAAGGGCTCGAACATCGCGCCCGACGGCGGCAACAACAACCTGCCGCAGCTCAATGACCCGAAGATCGACGCGGCGATGGACAAGGCCGCGCTGCTCCAGGGCGACGAGCGGCTGAAGGCCTACGGTGAGATCGACACGATGATCATGGAGCAGGCCGCAGCCGTGCCCTTCGTCTGGGACAAGCAGACGACGATCTGGTCGAAGGACGTCGCAGGAGCCGCGAACGACTACGGGACCTTGCTGGACTTCAACTACACGTCGTTGAAGTAGGCCGCGCCGCAGATCCGGCCCGACCGGCGCGCCGTCCCTCGTGGGGCGGCGCGCCGGGAGGCGCCACCTTCCTGACCCCCCGAGGGACCGCATGGGCACCTTCATCATCCGCCGCCTCCTCTGGACCGCCCTGCTGCTGGTCTTCGTGACGGCGCTGACGTTCCTGATCTTCAACGTCCTGCCGACCGCCGATCCGGCGCTGCTGCGCGCAGGCCGCAACCAGACGCCGGAGACCGTGGCGGCGATCCGGGAGCAGCTCAACCTCGACGACCCGATCTACGTCCGGTTCTTCGACTACCTCAAGGACCTCGTCTTCCACCTCGACTTCGGCAAGTCGGTCTTCAACGACACCCAGGTCCGGCCGCTCATCCTCGAGGCGCTGCCCAACACGCTGATGCTCGTGCTCGGCGCCGCCACGCTGTGGTTCCTCTCCGGCGTCGTCATCGGGACGATCTCCGCGGTCCGCCGCGGGACGTTCCTCGACCGCTTCGCGATGACCTCGGCCCTGGTCGCGATCTCGGCGCCCGTCTACTGGCTCGGCCTGGTCGCGCTCTACCTCTTCTCGAGCGACCTGGGCGTGCTCGGCATCTTCCCGGCCGCCGGCACCTACGACGCCTCCCGGGGCGTGCTGACGAACATCTCCTCGCTCTTTTTGCCGTGGATCGTCCTGGCCGCCGCCTTCGCGGCGATCTACGCCCGGCTGCTGCGCTCGAACCTCCTGGAGGTGATGAGCGAGGACTACATCCGTACCGCGCGCGCCAAGGGGGTCAAGGAGCGCAGCGTCATCTTCCGCCACGGCCTGCGCTCGGCGATCACGCCGATCATCACGGTGCTCGGCCTCGACATCGGCATCCTCGTCGGCGGGGCGATCCTCACCGAGTCGGTCTTCGGCATCCCGGGCATCGGCCGCCTCTCCTTCGACGCGATCCAGCGCAACGACATCGACATCGTGCAGGGCGCGACGCTCTTCCTCGCGCTCGGCGTCTCTCTGATGAGCCTGATAGTCGACGTGCTGTACGCCTTCCTCGACCCCCGCGTGAGGTACTAAGTGCCACCGTTGCTCGAGGTCTCCGATCTGAAGGTCCACTTCCGCACCGACGACGGCGTGGTCAAGGCCGTCGACGGGATCTCCTACTCCGTCGACGCCGGCCAGACGCTCGGCATCGTCGGCGAGTCCGGCTCGGGCAAGTCGGTGAGCTCGATGACCGTCATGGGCCTCACCCGCGCGAAGAACGCGACGATCAGCGGGTCGATCGTCTTCGACGGCAAGGAGCTGCTGACCGCCTCCGAGGACGAGCTGCGCAAGGTGCGCGGCGGCCCGGTCTCGATGATCTTCCAGGATCCGCTGAGCTCGCTGCACCCGATGTACAAGATCGGCGCGCAGCTGCGCGAGGCGGTGCGCACCCACCAGGACGTCTCCAAGGCCAAGGCGCTCGACCGCGCGGTCGAGATGCTCGGCCTGGTCGGCATCCCTGAGCCGCGTCGGCGCGTCGACTCCTACCCGCACGAGTTCTCCGGCGGCATGCGCCAGCGCGTGATGATCGCGATGGCGCTGTGCAACGACCCGAAGCTGCTGATCGCCGACGAGCCGACCACGGCGCTCGACGTGACCGTGCAGGCGCAGATCCTCGACCTGCTCGAGAAGCTCAAGTCCGAGCTCGACACCGCGATCGTGCTGATCACGCATGACCTCGGCGTCGTCGCGGAGGTCACGGACGACATCGCGGTGATGTACGCCGGGCGGATCGTCGAGAAGGCCTCACGCGATGCGATCTTCGCCGCGCCGCAGCACCCCTACACGTGGGGCCTGCTGCGCTCGATCCCGCGTCTGGACTCGCCGCGCGACGAGGAGCTCGTACCGATCCCGGGCCGGCCGCCGTCGCTGATCAACCCGCCGTCGGGCTGCTCGTTTCACCCGCGCTGCCCGTACGTGCGCGAGGCGCACACCCGCGTCGACCCGTCGCTCGAGCCCGTCCCGGGCACCGCCGACCACGCCGTCGCGTGCCTGCTTGGGGCCGAGACGCGCCGGGGGCTCTGGCACGAGCTGCAGCGCGGTGCGCTCCCGGAGGCTGCGAAGGCCGCCGTGGCCGAGCCCGCCGCCGTGGGGTCCGTTCGTCTCGAGGGTGGGGAGTCCTGATGGCCGCCGGCGATCAGCTGATCGAGGTCCGCGACCTCGTCAAGCACTTCCCGATCAAGAAGGGGCTGATCCGCAGCAGGCAGGTCGGTGCGGTCCAGGCCGTCGACGGCGTCTCCTTCGACATCATCGAGGGGGAGACGCTCGGCCTGGTCGGGGAGTCCGGCTGCGGGAAGTCGACGACGGCGCGGCTGCTCACGCGGCTGCTCGACCCGACCTCCGGGACCATCTCCTTCCAGGGCAGGGACATCGCCTTCCTGTCGCGCAGGGAGCTCAAGCCGCTGCGCCGCGACATGCAGATGATCTTCCAGGACCCGTACTCGTCGCTGAACCCCCGCAAGACGGTCGGCTCGATCATCGCCGAGCCGTTCGTCATCCACGAGGCCGAGCCCGACGAGAAGCAGCGCAAGCGCCGCGTGCAGGAGCTGATGGAGCAGGTCGGGCTCAACCCCGAGCACTACAACCGCCTGCCGCACGAGTTCTCCGGCGGCCAGCGTCAGCGCATCGGGGTCGCCCGCGCGATCGCGCTCAAGCCGCGGCTGATCGTCGCCGACGAGCCCGTCTCGGCGCTCGACGTCTCCATCCAGGCGCAGATCTTGAACCTGCTGCGCGAGCTGCAGAGCGACCTCGGCCTCACCATCGTCTTCATCGCCCACGATCTCTCGGTCGTGCGCCACATGTGCGACCGCGTCGCGGTGATGTACCTCGGGCGGATCGTCGAGCTCGCCCACGCCGACGAGCTCTACGGCCACCCGCGCCATCCCTACACGGGCGCGCTGCTCTCCGCCGTCCCCGTCCCGGATCCGCGCCTGGCCAAGGCCAAGGTCCGCCAGGTGCTCCACGGCGACGTGCCGTCGCCGACCAACCCGCCGGCCGCGTGCCGCTTCCACACGCGCTGCCCCAAGGCGGTCATCGGGAAGTGCGACGTGGACGACCCGCCGCTCGAGGCCAAGGAGGGCGGCAACCTCGCGGCCTGCCACTTCCCGCTCTCCGACTCGGAGATCGCGACTCAGGTGCCGACGACGGTGGCGTGAGCTGCGTCAGGCCGGGGAGAGCGTGGTGAAGCCGTCGACGCGGGCGGCCTCGAGCAGTTCGCGATCGTAGGCGATGAGGGTCGTCGCCGCGAGCGCCTGTCGCGCGACGCGTGCTGTCAGCAGGTGCAGCAGGTCGAGGGCGCGAAGGGCCGGCAGCCCGTGGCTTCCCCGAGCACTCTCGAGGATGGTCTCTGAAAGCGGAAGCAGGGTGAGGCGACCGACGGCGCTGCCGGCGAGCGCCTCGCCACCCTCGATGTCTCGGCGGCGGACGGTGGCCAAGAGCTCGACGGCGGCCAGCACGCTCGTCACGGATTGCGTTGCGCTGAGGGCCGATCGCAGCGAGGAGGACTCGGCCTCTTCGATGACGAGCTTCGCCAGCGCCGACGTGTCGACGTAGGCGACGGTCAACGCAGCCCACGGACCTCGTCGAGCGCGGCGCTTCCGAGGCGGTCCTCGGGCGGGCCGATGTTGATCGGCGGCGGGAGGTCGTCCCACGACTCCGTCGCGCGCGTCGCCCCGAGCGCGTCGAGCGCGGCTTCGAAGCGCGCATCGTCGTCGTGGTCCTCCGCCGCCAAGGCAGCGGCGCCACGAATGGCGAGCGCGCGGACGCGGGCGGCCTGCGAACGGCGCGCCTCGTCGGGCAGCAGGCGCTCGACGCTTCTCAGCGCGCGGTCGAGCTCCTCGTCGCGGACCAGGGCGATGCGGGCGTGCATGGTCGGCATGCTGCGACCATACCACCGAAGTGCAACACCGACGAACGGCTAGAACCCGTCGTACTCGCCGCCCCGCCGGGCCAGGCCGCGGGAGATGATGTAGGCGATGCCGAGCAGCGTGACGAAGCCCCAGGCGACCGGCGCGTCGAAGTTGTCGGCGACGGCGGAGGCGATCAGCACCGCGAGGACGAAGACCGCGAGGACGAAGACCGCGAGGACGATCGCCTCGCTGGGGGCGGGCAGCGCGGGCTTGCTGCTGGGGCGGCGCGCGGGATTGGGCGAGCTGCTGGCGCCTCCGGTGGCGGGGCGGCCGGCGCTCAGGCGGATGGAGTCCTTGGGTCATGGCTGTGGGTCCTCTCGCATCGGGGAGGGCTCGTCGACGTCGACGAGCTCCTTGCGAATCGTCTCGGTGACGTGACGGTCCTCGGTGGTCGTGTCGCGGTGCACGCACGCGCTCGACGGGGACGACGCGCTTGGTGACGACAGGGGACGGGCTCCTCGGCGTGCAGGAGGAACTCGGCCTCGGCGCCCTCCTCGGCGAAGGCGAAGTCCGCTGCGCCGGCGTCGCGCGCGGCCGTCCCGGGCTCGACCGGCGTGCGCTCGATGACGAGCTCCTCGCGGCGCAGCGTCACCGTCAGCGTCACGTCCTCGGTGACCACGCGCTTGCGGACGCGGACGCGCTCGGTCGCCTCCGCGCGCGTGCCGACGGAGAGCTGCTCCTCGTGGCGGACGACCTCGGTCGGCTCGGTGTCGTCACCGCTGCGAAGCGGCTCGACGGCGACCGTCTCCGCCTCGCCACCTGATGTGGATGCGTCGACGCCGAAGTGCTGCGCGATGAGCCGGCCCGCCTCGGCGGGGATCTCGTCGATGTCGCGCTGCACGCGCGGCGCGGCACGGACGCGCTCGTCGTCGACATCGAGGATCAACGACCCGTCCGCGGCGGTGCGCGCGCCCGTGAGGGGAACGGCCACCCGCTCGGCGTCGCCCGGCCCCTCGAGGAGGGTGACGATGCCGAACTCCGGCCGGCCGCTCGTGCGACCGACGAAGATCTCGTCGAGGCGGGCGTAGCGGTGCCCCGTGGGGTCGGCGACTTCTGCTCCGAGCCAATCCATCGTGCCGCTTGCCTACCCGTGATGCGCTCGACGAAAGCTCCGCTCCGGCCGCGCCCTCTCATGAACCTCTCATCATGTGGAGCCGACCGTGGCCGGGTCGGCGCGTTGCACCGATATGAGAACAACAACCCTCCTCGGCGGCGTCCTCGTCGCCGCCCTCGTCCCGACATCGGCGCAGGCGGCCAAGCCGGCCAAGCCGGCCAAGGCGGGCGCCGCCGCGCTCACGCTGAACGCGGCGCCCAACCCCGTCGTCTTCACCAAGCCGGTCACGCTCTCGGGCAAGCTGAGCGGGACCACCCCGCTGAACGGCGTCTCCGTCCGGCTCGAGCAGGACAACACCCGGCCCTACGGCGACAGCTACAAGCCGGCCGGGCAGACCGCGACCACGGGCGCGGGGGGCGCGTACGCATTCACGCTCAAGCCCGCGAAGAACACGCAGTACCGCGCGGTCGCGCAGGCCTCGCCGTCGGTCACGAGCGGCCCGCGCCTGGTGCTCGTACGCCCGCTCGTGGGCCTGAAGGTCTCGACCACGAGGCCGCGCGCCGGGAGCCTCGTGCGCTTCTCGGGCATCGTCCTGCCGGCGCGCAACGGCGCCAGGGTCCTCGTGCAGAAGCGCAGCAGCACTGGGCGCTTCGTCACCGTGGCACGCAAGGCCCTGTCCGCGTCGAGCTCGGGCTCGTCCTACTCGGTGCGCGTGCGGGTGCGCCGCTCCGGCGCCTACCGCGTCAAGCTCCCCGGCACCCTCGAGCTCATCAACGGCTTCAGCCGGACCGTGAGCCTCACCACGCGCTAGGGACTCGCTGGGCGGTCGCCGCGTGCGGTCGCCCGGCGGTGCTCCTCAGTCCAGGAACGTCGCGACGTCGGCGACGGGCGCCCGCTCCGGCGTGCGCTCCTCCTGGCGCTTGGGGCCGAGATGGAGCAGCCCGACGGCGCGCTCGCTCTCCGGGATGCCGAGGGCCGCTCGTCCGGCGGCGTCGCGCAGGACGGCCGGGGTGCGCCAGTAGCCGGCCAGGCCGCGGGCGTGCGCACCGAGCAGGACGAGGTACGCGGCGACCGCCGTCGCGTCGCGGTCCTCCTCGTCGTCGACGGCGTCGCCCGACTGCGCGGCGGTGACCGCGACCAGCGTCGGCGCGCGATCGAGCTTGGCGCCCGAGCCGGGCTGCTGTGAGTCGGCGGCTGCGCGCAGGCGCTCCAGCGACGCCGGGCCGAGCACGCGGAAGCGCCACGGGTTCGTCAGGTGGTGGTTGGGCGCCCAGGTCGCAAGCGCGAAGAGCTGCTCGAGGACGTCGCGCCCGACCGGCTCGGACCCGTAGGCCTTGTGGGTGCGGCGGGAGCGGACGGCCTCCTCGAGCTCCACTCAGGCCGCCTCGTCCTCGTCGTCCTCGTAGAGCGACTCGGAGGCCAGCTCCCGGTTCGCGGTGCCCCACAGCTTGATGTCGAGGATGTCGCCGCGGTAGTCGTCGGGGGCGATCAGCGTGAAGCGGTCCTCGTTGATCGCGCACTGGTCCACGGCGAGGCCGGCGAGCTCGGCGGTGACGACCTTCCCGCCGCGGGTCAGCGGTCGCCCCCACACGAGCGTCATCTGCGCGACCTTGCCGCTCTCTCCCCGCCACGTGCCGATGACGTCCTCGCAGAGGTCGAGCTTCCAGTCCGGGTTCTGCTCCGCGACTTCGGCGGTGAACTCGGCGGCGGCGTCGAGCTCGGTCGGCTCGCCGCCGTCCGCTCCTGAGGCGAAGGAGACGTGGCCGTAGAGCTCATAGCCCGTCGTCGTGCGGCTCGTCGCGGGCACGTAGGTGCGCCCGGCGTAGGTCCGGTCGGGGAACCAGACGATGTCGCCGGCCTCTCCGAGATCCTCGCCCTCGTCGTCGATGCGCAGGCACGCGGCGAGGAACTCCACGCGCAGCCGGTCGGCCCAGCGGCCGTAGGGCAGCTCGTCCTGCGGCGGCTCGGCGGCGAAGGCGGTGACGAGGCGGTCTGTCGGCGGCATCGCCAATCGAGTCTAGGGACGGCCGCTCAGAGCTCGACGAGCACGGTCACCGGCCCGTCGTTGACCAGTGCGACCTCCATGTGCGCGCCGAAGCGCCCGCGCTGCGCACCCAGGAGATCGGCCACGCGCTCGTAGAGCGGCTCGGCCTGCTCGGGCCGCGCGGCGGCGCCCCAGCTCGGCCGGGTGCCCTTGCGCACGTCGCCGTAGAGCGTGAACTGCGAGACGACGAGCACGCCTCGCGCGCCGAGCGGCTCGTCCATGCGCCCGTCCGCGCCCGCGAAGAGCCGCAGGGCACGGACCTTGTCGGCGACGCGGTCGGCGGTCGCGGCGTCGTCCTCGTGGGTGATCCCGAGCAGCACGAGCAGCCCGGGCCCGATCATCGCGACGCGCTTCCCGTCGACGCTGACCGACGCCTCCGAGACCCGCTGGACGAGCGCGCGCATGGACGGCAGGCTGCCAGAGCGCGTCACAGGATCGCTTCTCGCGCGTACCGACCCTCCAGATGCCCGACCCGCCTGCCACCGACGACGCCCTGCTGCTCGCCGCCGCGCGGGGCGACGAGCGGGCGTTCGAGCGCTTCTACCGGCGTTGGCTCGGGCCGGTCACGGGATTCCACCTCCGGCGGACCGGGCGCCGCGACCTCGCCTTCGACCTCACGGCGGAGACCTTCGCGGCGGTCGTCGCAGGGCTCGACGGCTTCGACCCGGCTCGGGGTGCCGCGCCCGCGTGGCTGTTCGGCATTGCCACGAACAAGCTGCGCGACAGCGCGCGCCGCGGGCAGGTGGAGGCGGCAGCCCGCCGGCGCCTGGGTCACGAGCCGATCGTCCTGGAGGACGAGGACCTCGAGCGCGTGGAGCGGCTCGCCTCGCGGGAGGACGAGGGCAGGGTCCTCGCGCTGCTGTCCGACCTGCCCGCCGCGCAGCGCGACGCGTTGACGGCCCGCGTGCTCGACGAACGCCCCTACCCCGAGATCGCCGCGGACGTCGCGTGCTCGGAGGCGGTGGTGCGCCAGCGGGTGCGTCGCGGCCTGCTCGCGCTGAGGGCCCGGCTGGAGGAGAACGCATGACCGCCCACGAGGACCTCGAGCGCCGGCTGCTGAGGAGCGTCGCCGCGCGCGCGCCTGAGCGGCGCGGCCGGTGGCGGCGGCGCGTGGCGCTGCTCGTCGTGCCCTTGGCGCTGGCCGGCGGCGGGGCGGGGGCGACGGCGCTCGTCGGCCCGGACGGGGTCGAGAAGGCGGCGAGGCGGCTGGAGGTCCGCGCGCTGCGGGAGACCGCGCGCGACCCGAGCTGCCGCTACGCGGACGCCCTGCGACGGGGAGTGCTCGTCGAGGGGTTCGTGCCGTCCGAGGTCTCGCGCGTGCTCCCGGCGCTGAGGCGCCCGGGGCGCCGCACGCCGGCCGGAGCCGATGAGGTCGCGGCGCGCGTCGGCGGTTTCCGGATCCTGCGGGCGAGCCTGCTCGTCGGCCGCTTCGACGGCGGGCTGCGGCTCGCGGCGGGGGTCACGGAGGGCGCTGGGCTCGGGCGGTTCGTCGACCCGGCCGCCTGCCTGGCCGCACGGCAGGCCGTGGTGCGCAGGGTGCGTCCCGACGCGGAGGATGCGGTGCGGGTGGCGGCGCTCGAGCGTCAGCGGCGCGCGGACGACGTGCGCCCCGGAGCGCGGACGTTCTGGGTGTGGCAGTACGGCGACCGCGGTTCCGGGGGCAGCGGCATCACGATCCGCGCGGGGCGTCCGATCCCGACGGGGCTGCTCGGGTCCGGCTCGGGCGGCTACGTCGGCATCGCCCGCTCGGAGGCCACGGCCATCGACGTCCGCTCGCGCCGCACGGGGCGCCGCCTGGCGCGCGTCGCGCCGCAGGACGGGCTCTTCGCCTTCCGGCTGCCGCGCGGGACGGGGCCGCTGTCGCTGCGGCAGCTCGCGGCGGACGGCCGAGTGGTCGCGCGGCAGCGGCTGCGCTGACCGTCACATCGCGCGGCGCGCGCCGTAGGAGGGGGTGTGGAGACGGACGCCGAGCTGCTGCGCAGCCCCGACCCCGAGGCCTTCGGGCGCTTCTACGCGCGCCACCTCGACGCGGTGACGGCGTACGTCGCGCGGCGCGTCCGTCGGCCCGACCTCACCTTCGACCTCGTAGCCGAGAGCTTCGCCCGCGCGCTGCAGCACCGTGCGCGCTTCGACGCGCGCCGGGGGCCGGCGATCGCGTGGCTGCTGCAGATCGCGCGCAACCTCGTCATCGACGCCGTGCGCCGCCACCGCGTCGCCGACACCGCGCGCGTGCGCCTCGGGATGGCGCCGGTGGCCCTCGACGACGAGGCGCTGCTGCGGGTGGAGGAGCGCGGGCGCCTAGACCTGGCCGCAGCGCTCGCTGCCTTGCCTGCCGATCAGCGGGAGGCCGTGCTCCTGCGCGTCGTCGCCGACCGCCCGTACCCCGACATCGCCGTTCGCGTCGGATGCTCACCGCAGGTCGTCCGCCAGCGCGTCGCGCGCGGGCTGAGCGCGCTGCGCCGCTACAGCGAGGAGAACGCATGACCCCGGATCCGTTCGACGACCTGCGTACCGAGCTCGTGCGCGCTGCGGCCGGCCGCTCGGCACCACGGGCGTGGAGGCGCCGCCGTCACGCGGCGACCCTCGGCCTGGCGGTCCTCGCGGTGGGGGGAACCGCCACGGCGGCGGTGGTCTCCCAGACCGCGGAGCCGTCCGCGCCGCTCGCCGCGCGGCTTCAGGCGGGGGCCAGCGCCCGCAGCTACGCGATCAGCATCGCGCCGGACCTCCGGGCGGGCGCCGTCGGCTGGTGCACGACGGTGCGCTTCACCTCCGACGGACGGCCCACGGGCTTTGCGGCCGACTGCGGTGGCGCGGCCGCCGGCGGCGTCCCCTCCGTCGCGGGCGCCTTCGGCGTGGCGGGTCGGGGGCTCCTGCGACAGGAGATCGTCACGCGGCGCGTCGCCGTCGTGGTCTTCCCGGGCAACCGCCGCGTCGTTCCTCGCGCGGAACCGCGGCTGCCGTTCGGGTGGCGCGCGGCGATCCTCTACGAGCCGAGCGCACGCTACGACCCGCGCCGCCCGGACTTCGCGAGCTTCGAGGACGCCAGGGGGCGGCCGATCGCGAACCCCTTCTCGCAGTCCCGCTTCGCGCGCGGCGCCCGCAGCCGGAAGGTGACCGGCGCGCAGCCGGCCACGCGCTGCGTCATCGGCGCGGCGGCGGGCTTCCGCGTCGTCCACGCACGCGTCGCCGTGGGCAAGCCGCGGGTGCCGCGGCTGGAGGACCCGGCGTTTGGCTCCTGCGCGCGGACCGTCTTTCGCCGGCGCGGCGGGCGCAGGACGAGCCTCAACGCCGCGATCCTCCGCGACGCCGAGCGCCCCGCCGCCCGCGCCGCGACGCTGCCGCCCACCCCGGGGCTCTTGGGTCGCCGGCTCGGCCCGGCCTGGCTCGTGGTCTCGGGCGGCACGACGGCCGATCGGCGGGAGCTGCTCGCGGCACTCGACGCGCGCCTGTGACCGCGCCCCGCGTGGTCTCGCGGTCAACCGCTCGCCGGCCCGTCGCCTCGGGCGGGTCAGCCCTTGGCCAATGGCCGCAGCTCGGCCGCCGCGCGCTCGGGCGTCACGGGGTTCAAGCACACGCCCGTGCCGAGCTCGAGGCCGCCGGCCGCGAACAGGCGCGGCAGCACGTCGATGCGCCAGCAGAAGTGCTCCGCGCCACGCGGGGCTGTGCGCACCCAGAGCGTCAGCGGAGGCGAGGCCCCGAAGTGCTCCTCCAGCGCACGCAGGGCACGGTGCAGGAGCGCGGCGCCGAGCACGCCGGACGCCTCGAAGCGAGGCGTGGGCCTTCGCGGCACCACCATGAGCTGGTAGGGGACCTGCGAGGCGTACGGCGCGAGGAGCACCGCCTCGTCGTCGTAGCCGACGAGGCGCTCGCGCAGCCGGACCTCCGCTCCGACCAGGTCGCCGAGCAGGTCCGAGCCCTGCATCCGCGTCGCGTACGCGGCACACCGCTCCCGCTCCCGGGCGACCGCCGCGGGCACGAAGTCGAGCGCCCAGAGCTGCGCGTGGGAGTGGGGCTGCGACGCGCCGCCGCCCGCGCCCTCGTTCACGTGCAGGTGAACGTGGCTCGCGTCGGCGTGCTCCGCCATCCGCTCGCGCCACAGGCCCATCGCGAGCGCCAGCTCCTGCGGATCCAGCGCGGCGAGCGTCGTGACGGGCCGCGGCGAGTTGACGACCACCTCGTGGTGCCCGCGAGCGGCAGCGCTCGCGAAGAGGTCGAGCGATGCCTCGCGCGGCGGGTCCTGAGCGTTCGGTGCGAGCGCGGCGTAGCGGTTCTCGAAGGCTCGGGCCGCCCAGCCGCCGTCGGCCGCGTCCGCGCGTGCGAGCTCGGGCGGCGTCTGGTCCTCGTGGCCCGGGGCGAACGGGTCGCGGGCGGGGTCGATCTCCTCAGGCGCCGCGAACGGGGGAAAGGCGCCCGGGCGCTCGGCGCGCTCGGGGGCGAGAAGCACCCGCAGCCCGCTCAGCGGGTCGGTCCGCAGCTCACCCACGCGTGTACTTGGCGATGTCCGCGCGCAGGTCGTCCGCGGAGAGGTACGGCCCCTGGTGGGCGTACGTCTGCTTGCCGTCGGCGTCGAAGAACGCGGTCGTCGGCCAGAAGGAGCCGGCGATGCCGAGCTTCCGGACGGCCTCGAGGTCCGGGTCGGAGATGCTCGGGAAGCTCGTCGGGAAGCCCTCGAGGAACTTCGCCGCAGGCCCGGGCCCGTCGCCCGCGTTGAGCCCGAGGAAGGCGACCTCCTTGCCCAGCTCGGCGCTCACCGCCTGGAAGGTCGGGAACTCCGCGCGGCACGGCCCGCACCACGACGCCCACTTGTTGACGACGACGGGGTAGCCCTTCAGCGCCGCGAGCTCGGACTTGGCGTCGCCCGCGTCGAGCAGCTGGTTGCCGCGCGCGTGCAGCCTGGCCAGCGGCGCCGGTGAGCCCGCGAGGCGCTCGCGCAGCTCGGAAGCGGTCGGCGCCCTGCCGTCGCTCGGAACCGAGCTGCGGCTCTGCACGAACCCGACGGCCACGATCGCGACCAGCAACAGGCCGAGGAGCAGAAGGAGGGGACGACGGCGCATGCTCCCAGCGTACGGGCTGGGCCTGTGCCGTCCGCCGGTGCGGTATCCTGCGGGCAACCCAGGGGGAGGGCACCACTCAAGGACCCTCCCAGCAGCAGTCCCCGGGGTGGTTCCCGGGTTCCTGGCCGGGCGGAAGCGTTTTCCGCTCGACCCATGAGTTGTCCGAGCTTCATGGCCGAGTCCACGAGCGTGGCGGCGCCCGCCGCCCTTCCCACTCCTGAGCAGATCGCTCAGGCCGAGCGCTTCACGCGCGAGCTCTTCCTGCACCCCGGGGAGGAGTCCGCCCAGGCGCTCGCCCCCGGCAGCCCCCGCCGCCGGGCGCTGGACCGTGCGCTCGAGGAGCTCGAGGCGGGCGCCACGGTCCCGTCGACGAAGTGGCGCAGGCGCTACTCGCTCATGCTCGGCCTGGAGCGCGTGCTCTCCGAGCAGGAGGTCGTGCTCGCCGACGGCACGCCGCTGAACCCCCACCAGGTGGACGCGCTGTCGGGCACGCTCACCGCGCTGCTCACGCGGGAGCAGGCCAGTGGCCCCGCGCTCGACGAGGGCGCCGCCGCCCCCGTGCTGGCGGTGGACGAGACGACGGCCTACGCGCCGGTTCCCGATTCGCAGCGGCCCGCAGCGCGCGAGGAGGCAGAGGAGGAGCCAGAGCCGGAGCCCGACGAGGACGACGACGACGAGGAGGACCTCGGGGAGGACGACGAGGACGACGTGGTCGCCGCGGCGCCCGACGACGACGACGAGGATGACGAGGGCGACGAGCCGGCCGCCGCGTCGGAGGAGGACGACGACGAGGAGCCCGAGGACGAGTCGGACTCCTACGAGGACGAGGATCGCGAGCCGGACGTCGACGACGACATCGACGACGGTGCCGCCGACGACCCCAACGCGGGCAAGCGCTTCTGGTTCGAGCACGCGACGGGCGCGGGCAAGACGGTCGCGGCGATGGGCTTCGTCGAGGCCTCGCGCACCGGCGGCGTCCTGATCCTCACCCACCGCCGCAACCTCGTCGACCAGTTCAACGACGAGCTGACCACGCGCGGTTACGGCGACCGGGTCTCGCCGCCGCTGCTCGGCGCGGAGCACAACCTGCGCGCCGACGGGCCGGTCACCGTCGAGACCTACCAGTGGTTCGTGCGCAACGCGGGCCAGATCTCCGCGGTCTACACCGTGGTCATCTGCGACGAGGCGCACACCGCGCTCGGGGAGAAGACGAGCGCGGCGATCCGCGAGTGGACCGGGCCGATCTTCGTCGGCATGACCGCCACGGGCGCCCTGATCGCCCGCCACGTCACCGACCTCTTCCCGACGCAGACCTCGCGCTTCGACCTCGCGCAGGCCGCGCGCCGCGGCGTGATCGCGCCCCTGCGCGGCATCCGCATCCCGCCGGGCGTCGGCGTGCGGTCGATCGCAAACGTCCCGCTGCGTCGCGGCGAGGTCGACGTGGAGTTCGACCAGGAGCAGCTGGCCGAGCTCCTCGACCAGGCCCCGTTCAACATGGCGATCGCGGACCTCTACAAGGCGCGCTTCAGCGGCGTGCCCGGGGTCCTCTATGCGGCCGGCGTCAAGCACGCCTACAACGTCGCCGCGGCCTTGCGCGACGCGGGCATCAAGGCCGAAGCGGTCTCGGGCGAGACGCCGAAGCGACAGCTCGCGGCGTCGCTGGCCGCCTACGAGCGCGGCGACATCGACGTTCTGGTCAACGCGCAGCTGCTCGCGGAGGGCTGGAACTCCCCGCGGGCGACGGTCTGCATGCACTTGGCGCCCACGGCGTCGCGGCGCATTTACCAGCAGCGCGTGGGCCGCGTCACGCGTCGCCACCCGGGCAAGGAGGCGGGCGTCGTCGTCGACTTCGTCCACCCGGCGACCAAGAACGACGACCCGGTCATCACCCTGCACTCGCTGCTGGATCGCGACGTCTACCGCGGAGGCGCGATCGTCGTCGGGCCCGTGCGCCGCGGCCGCGGCCGACGGGTTCGCGTCGAGCGCCGCGTCGTGCCGGTGTGCGCGGAGGAGGAGCGCCGCCACGACGTCTTCGAGCGCGAGCTGTGGCGCATCGCCGTCGAGTTCCTCGACTGGGGCGAGCAGCACATGTGGGCAGCGCTGGCCGGTGCGCGCGTCACGCCGTCGGGCTGGCGCCGCGGCCGCGCGATGCTCCAGTTCGACAAGTCGGGGGAGCTCAAGAGCCGGCTGCTGATCACGGCGCTCGAGCGCAACAAGAACTCCCAGCTCAAGCTGCGCGCGCTGCAGGAGATCGCCGCGGGCAAGGATCCCGAGGCCTTCCAGCAGGCCGTCGACATCATCTCCATGTGGCCTCGGGCCGAGCGCTCCGAGGGCGTCAAGCTCCTGCTCCAGGGCCTGGCCGAACGCCGGATCGGCCGCCGCGACCAGGCCAACCAGTGGATCTGGGATCTCGCGGACATGACCCGCGACGTCCACGAGGAGTACGCGGTCCAGCGCTGGCCGGAGACCAAGCGGCTGCTCGGGCTGCTCGTGAACTCCAGCGGCGGCGCCCACGCGCGCAACGCCCGGCGGCTGGTGCACGCTTCGCGCAAGCAGGACCGTCGACTGAGCGCGGCGATCCTCGCCGCCGCGGTGGCCCACACGCCGGAGGCGATGGAGGTGGTGCGCGGCGCTCGGACGCGGATGGCGCGCAAGCCGAGTGCGTTGTCGCGCGAGCTGCTGCGCAACTTCCCGAAGGCTCGCGGGCGGCGCAACCGCCGTCGCAAGAAGGGGGGCGGCGCGAACGGCCAGACGGTGCCGGCGGGGGCGGTGCGCGACGAGGCCGCGGTGCTCGCCGCGCAGGCCGCCGAGGCTGACGCGCGTGAGCAGCGCGCGCGCGAGGAGGAGCGCGTCGTGCGCGCCGCAGCGAAGAAGGCGAAGGCCGCGGGCGCGTCGGAGACCGAGGTGCTCGAGGCCATCTCGGGCGCGGCCGCCGCGCTGGCTCAGGCCGTCGGCGAAGCGCCCACGGGGCGCTCGCGGCGCGCCCGCTCGCGGCGCTCACGCCGCAACGCGGCGGCCGCGCAGGCTGCGGCGCTCGCGGCCGGCGGCGAGCTGCCCGCACGCGGCGCGAACGGCGCCGCACCCACCCCCGACGCCCCGGCCGACGAGGCGCCGGCGGCCAAGCCGAAGCGCGCCCCGCGCAAGAAGGCGGCGGAGGTGGCGGAGGCTGTCGAGGTCGTGGAGGTCCCGGTGGCCAAGCCGAAGCGCGCGCCGCGCAAGAAGGCCGCGGAAGTGGCCGAGGCTGTCGAGGTCGTGGACGTTCCGGCGGCCAAGCCGAAGCGCGCCCCGCGCAAGAAGGCCGCCAAGCCCGACGCGGCCTGAGCGCCGCCGCTGCCGGGAGCGCGGCGGGGATCCACCGCGCTCCCGGACCGCCGGCTACCGCAGCTTGCGGGAGACGAGCGCCACCTTCTCGCTCGCCGCGCCGGCCGACGCGGCGACGCTCACGAGGTAGTCGCCGGCAGCACGGCCCTTGGCCCGGAGGGTCACCCGATGGGTCCTGGTCCCGGCCGCGGGGATGCGCACCGACCGCAGCACCTTGGTCCCCTTGCGGATCGTCACGGTCGCGCTGCCCTTGCGCGCCAGCCGGAACGCCACGCCGAGCGACGTCCCGCGGCTGCCGCCCCACGTCGGCCCGCTGAGCTTGGCCGCCCGCAGCACCTTGCACGAGGCGCGGGCGTAGAAGTCCCGCCGGACCTTGAAGCCGCGCGGCCCGCCCGACAGCGCGACGCGCCGCGTGTCGCGAACGCCCTTGCCCTTGATCGTTAGGCGCACGAAGTAGTACCCCGCCGTCAGCCGGCGGCCTGACTTCGCACGCACCCCGGCCCACGAGAAGCTCCCCTTGCGACCCGTGAAGCGCTTGACCAGTCGTTGGGCGAGCGTCCGGCGGCCCTGCGCCTGCTGAAAGACGTCGAGCGTGTACCCCTGCGGCAGCTTGCGCACCACGTCGAAGCGCAGCCCGCGCCCCCTCGGCTTGACCCTCACCGAGAGGAAGCCCTCGTCGCCCGCGCACGTGCCGGCGCCCGTCCTGGTGGCTGCGGCGCCCGGAGCCGCCGTCGTGTTCTGCAGGTCGGCCTTCGGGCAGGCGCTCGGGCCGGCGTCGGGACCGAAGCGGTAGGTGTAGATCCCCCGGCCGTAGCTCGCGGCGAGCAGGAGGTCCGGGTCGCCGGGCTTGAGGCGCAGCGACGCGATCGGCGCCGTCGGCAGGTTGCCGTTCATCGCGGCGTAGTTGCACCCCGTGGTGTCGTTGCCGCCGAAGACGCCGATGTCCGTGCCCACGATGAGCTGCCCCTTGTGGACCACGGACCAGTTTGCCGGCGTGTCGGGCAGGTTGCCCGTGATGTCGGTGAACGTCTGGGCGCCGTCGGTGGACTTGAAGACGTGGCCCGTGCCGACCCTGCTCGTGTCCTCACCGACCGCGCCCGGGTAGGCCCAGCGGCGGCCGTAGCCCGCGAGGGTCACGTAGACCGTGCCGACGTCGGCCGGGTCCATCCGGACGGAGGTGATCAGCCGCGACGGCAGGCCCTTGGCCGCGGCGATGTGCCAGCCGTCGGCCTTGCCGGCGGTGCCGCCCTCGCCCTTGGTCACGTTCGTCGCGATCCCGTTGGCGAACGGCGTGCCCTGCGTGATGGTGTCGCAGAATCCGCAGTAGCCGACGTAGGCCGCCGACTTCTTCGTCGCGGAGGAGGCCTGAGCCGGCGCGAAGGTGACCGAGCCCTTGTAGGCGCCGGCTGCGGCGAAGTTCACCGCGCGGACGACGTAGGTGCCGCTCGTCGGAGCCGGGACGACGACCGTCTCGCTCGTTCCCGCCCCCTCGGCGGAGGAGCCGACCTCGGTCAGCGTCCCGTCGGCCTGCTTGCGGTAGACGACGAGGTCGTAGTCGTCCCCGTCGGCGAAGGTGATCTTGGCCGTCAACGAGGCGTTGGCCTCCGACGCGGCGATCGTCACGGCGCGGTCCTCGTAGCTGCCGGGGACGTAGGTGCCGGTCGCGGTCGGGTCGCCGCCGCCCGGCGCCGTCGGGCCGCCGTCGTAGGTCACGTCCTTCGTCTTCGGCCCACTCGGCGCAGAGCCTGTGACCGCGCCGCCGTAGGAGCGCACGTCGACGGCCGAAAGCTGGTTGTCCGGCCCGTCGGTGCCTGCTGCTGCTGCCGCGTCACCCGGCTTCTTCTGGGTGCCGAGGTCGTAGACCTTGGTCCACGCCCCGTCCGGGCCGCCCTGGCGCTCCTGGATGTCGCGGCCGCCGATCATCAGGTGCTTGGCGTCGGCGGGATCCATCTCGAACGGGGTGGAGAACTGCGGGCTGGTCAGCCCCGGGTCGATCGACTTCCAGGACTTGCCGCCGTCCTTGGTGACCGAGACGCCGCCGCCCGTGTACTCCTCGTAGGCGACGTCGGCTTTGTCGGGGTCGACGGCGGAGAAGAAGCCGTCGCCGCCGAACACGGTGTAGGCGCGGCCGTCGGGGTCGATCTTCATCTCGCCGTTGTCCTGCAGCCCGGCGTAGGTCGTGCCGTCCTTGGCCATCGCGACGTCGTAGGGCAGCGTCGTGTGCATGCCGGCGTTGACGCCGGTGCCCCAGTGGTCGTTGTCGAACGGAGTGCTGGCGTCGACGGTCTGCTTGTAGACCCCGCCATCGTTGGCGGAGTAGAGCGTCACGCCGCCCTTGCCGTCCGGCACGAAGAGCGCGCCGTGCTGGTCGGGGTGGGTGGTCGTCTTGGGCACGGTGCCGCCCTTGGCCGCCGGGCAGACGGGCAGGCCCCCGGTCGCGGTCAGCAGCGTGCAGGTGCTGCCAGCGAAGTAGCGGCCGATGACGTCGAAGCGCTGCGGGGTCGAGCCGTCGAGCGGCGCGGGCGAGGACTGGTCGTTCATCCAGACCTCCTCGAGCCCGAAGGCCAAGCGCGACGGGACGCCGTTGGCGTCCTGCTTGGACGGGTCGGGCTGGACCCAGAGGTTGTACCAGCCCTGCACGCCGGGGCAGTAGCCGATGACGGGAGCCTTGCAGGTGGGCGGCGCGAGGGCGGAGCCGCTGGTGGTGTCCGCGTCGATGACCGAGGAGCCCTCGAGCTGCTTCCAGGTCGAGCCGAAGTCGGTGGAGGCGTAGACGGCGTTGAGGACGTCGGAGTTCGGGACGCCCTGCCCCGTCTGGTCGTTGACGTCGATTCCCGCGGCGCCGCCGTTGAACTTCACCGCGTCGGAGACGATGCCGTAGAGCACGGCGTGGTCCTGCTGCGCGCCGTCGGCGCCGCCGAGCGCGAAGCGCCCGATCTGCGCCTTGGTCAGCGGGTCGGTGCCGGGCCGGGTGATGTGGCCGGCGACGTCGAGGTCTGAGAACGAGCCGACGGCACCCGTGTCGGAGCGGTAGGCCCCGTTGCCCGGGGACTGCTGCGAGCCGTCCGCGTTCTTCTTCTGGCCCGCCCGCCAGCCCACGGCGGCGACGACGGCCCCGGGCTTGGCACTGGCCTTCTTCAGCGTGTCGGGGCCCTGCACGACGACGTCGGTGACCATGTTGGCCAGGAAGCAGTCCTTGACGGTGGGCGCCTTGCCCGAGCAGTCCGGGGTGCCGGCGGGCGCGTTCTTGCCCGTCGGGAGGTTGACGTTCGCGAAGCTCGCGCCGCCGTCGGTGGAGGCGAAGAGGCCGCCGCCGGTGGCCGCGTAGACCTTGTCCGCGTTCGTCGGGTCGATCGCGAGCTTGAAGCCGAGCAGGCCGTCCGGGACGCCGGTGCTGTGCGTCCAGGTGCGGCCCTCGTCGGTGGAGCGGTACACGCCGAGGCCGCCGAGCGAGGAGCCGCCGAAGGCGTTGTCGCCCGTCAGCGCGATCAGGGTGCCGCCGCCGGCCGGGCTCCAGCCGATCGCGGACATGATCTGCGTCGGGATGGCGTCGGAGATCGACGCCCACGACTGCCCGGCGTCGTCGGAGCGGAAGATGCCGCCGTTGGCCACTGCGGCGTAGAGCGCTCCCGACTTGACGTTGCGGGCAAGCGAGGAGACGCGGCCCGCGACGTTGCCGAGCCCCTCCTGCGTCGAGCCGTTCGTGGTGTCGTACTCCGTGCGGCCCGTCTCGACGGGGGCGTTGCCGTAGGGCCGCCAGCGGCCCTCGGTGCCGTTGACGGCCGCGCGCGCCGCGGTGGTGTTGAGCGCGGAGCGCTCGGCGATCGAGCTGCGGTAGGCGCCCGCGCGCAGCCGCGTCCCGGGGGCGACGGCGCGCGCCAGGCGGCTCGAGTTGGCGGCAGCGAGGTCGCGGAAGGACTCGGGGCGGCGGTGGCCGCAGGGCTCGCCCTCGCCACCCGCCTGGCCCTCGGCCTCGCCGGGACCGGTGTACAGGCCGGTGTCCTCGGAGCCGCGGGGCGCGGCTGCGCCTCCGCTGCGCTCGCGCTCGCCCGCGGCGCGCTCGCGGGCCTCACGCTCGGCCTCGCCGCTGTCGGGCTTCGGCTCGGCCTTCCCGGCGCTGCGCTCGCGCTCTGCCTCACCGCCCGCCTCGCCTCTCTGGTCGCTGGCGCACGCGACGGTGTCGGCGCGGGTCGTCGCGGAGCGCCCCCACGGGTGCGCCACGAGGACGACTACGGCGACCAGCAGGAGAGCGACCGACAGGCGGCGGCCGAGGGCGAGCGACACGTGGGGATCCTTCGCGGTTCGAGGGAGGGCGACGGCCGTTGCCGTTCGCCTGCTTTCTGCGCCAACGAGACTACCTCGCCGATCTTGCGGGCGGCACCGGTGGCACGTCATCCCGAGGACGACCCCCGAACCGCGTCCGGGTCGGGGCCGATCGCGTCAAGGGCGTGGCGGAGGCAGCGGTTCGGCGCCTGCCGCAGCTCGGAGCCCGGCGGGCCGGAGATGCACCTCGCCCGCGTCGAGCGCGGCCCGGCTGCCGTCCGTGAGCTCGACCAGCAGGCGCCCGTGACCGTCGACGCCCGCGGCGACGCCCTCGCCGCCGCTCCAGCCGACGATCCGTCCGCGGAGCGCGTCGCGCGCGCGCCAGGCCGTGAGCAGCTCTTCGAGCGGCAGGGCGAGTGCGGCGTCGAGCTCGTCGAGCACCCGGGCGAGCACCGCGGGCAGGTCCGCCGGCTCCAGCCCGAGACCCGTGGCCGTAGCGTGCAGCTCGTCCGGCAGGTCCGTCGGCCGGACGGCGACGTTGACGCCGACGCCGAGCACCGCCCACCCCTCCTGCGGCCGTCCCTCGGCGAGAATGCCCGCCACCTTGCGGCCGGCGAGCTGCACGTCGTTGGGCCACTTCACGCGCGCGTCCGGCCCGCAGGCGCGCGCGACCGCGACCGCCGCCGCGAGCGGCAGGAGCGCGTGCGGCTCGCGCAGCACCACGCTCATGAGCAGCGCGCGCCCAGGCGTCCCGCTCCAGCGGCGGCCCTGACGCCCGCGGCCCGCGCGCTGCTCCGCCGCCGTCACGAGCGTGCCGTGCGGCGCGCCGGCCGCGGCGAGCTCCCGCGCGCGGTCGCTCGTGGACGAGGTGGTGCGCAGGTGCAGGTGCGGCGTGCCGAGGCTCACGCCGACGTGATGCGCAGCGTGTCGTCGAGGGCGAGCCCGAGCGCCTCCTGCGCCGAGCCGCGGTTGACCGCCAGCGCGAGGGTCCGGTAGGCGTCCTCGTAGAGCAGCAGCTCCCCGGGCGGCACGTCGGCGAAGGTCACGGCGTAGACGGCGCGGCGGTCGTTGACGCCGACGGAGCGCCCGAGGCGCAGGCCGGCGAAGGTGAGCTCCTCGTGCTCGACGTCGAGCGTCACGTTGCCGAAGCGGTCGAAGGCGATCGCGTGGGCGAGCAGGCCGTCCGCGTCGACCTCGGCGAGCGGCATGTGCAGCGCCTGGACCTCGTCGGCGTCGAGCGGGTCGCCGGCCTCCTCCAGCGGCGCGCCGGCGGCCAGCGCGGCGGCGACGGGTGCGAAGAGGTCGCGGCCGTGGAAGGTCGCCGAGACGGGCTCGAGGCGGTGGACGGAGCGGGTGACGTCCACGGCTTCGACGGCGCCGCCGAAGCGCTGGGCGGCGAGGGAGAGCAGCCCGTTGTCGGGGCCGACGAGCAGGCGGTCCTCCTCGGCGGTCCGCAGCGCGATCGCCCGGCGCTCCGTCCCGACGTCCGGGTCGACGACGGCCAGGTGGACTCCGGCCGGGAGGTAGGGCAGCGCGCGGCGCAGGAGCAGCGCTCCCGTGCGGATGTCGTGGCGCGGGATGCCGTGGGTTATGTCGAGGACCCGCGCGTTCGGCGCCATACGCGCCATCACGCCGTGGCAGACCCCGACGAAGTCGTCGTCGAGGCCGTAGTCGGAGAGGAACGAGATCGGCCGCGGGTCGCTCACGGCGCGAGTCTAGGAGACTCCTAGCCTCGCGGGTTCGCGCACACGGACGCTGTGAGATGTTCCGGCCCTGGTTGGCTTTCCCGGCCCCGAAGCGGGTAGGGGCTTGACATGGAAGCCGACCCCGACCCCGCCGAGGCACCGACCGGACTCCCGAGCGACGACGAGCTCGAGCCGCCGCCGCTCGGCACGCCTGACCCGGACGACGCACCCGAGACGGGCGAGGACGCGATGCCCGGCATCGTGACCGAGGGCGACCCGCCGGACGCGGGCTGACGCCACTCCGCGCACGGACGCTCTACGTCCGCTGAGCGCCGCCACGCCGCTCAGCGACGCGCAGCCGCGTCCGCGACCAGCGCGGCGACTACCCCGTCGGGTGTGTGCTCGGTCGCCTCGGCGTCGACCTCGCGGCCGAGCGCGCGGATCGCATCGCTGGTGACCGGCCCGATGGAGACGACGCGCGGACCGTCGAGGGTCCCGGCCGCCTCGTGGAGGTAGCGCGCGCTGGACGCACTGGTGAAGAGCACGTAGTCCGCCGTCAGGGCCTGCGCGCGCGCGTCGCCGTCGAGCGTCTCGGCGACCGTGCGGTAGAGGGGCAGGACGTCGACCTCGGCGCCCTGCGCGCGCAGGCCGTCGGGGAGCAGCTCCCGCGCCTCCTCCGCGCGCGGGATCAGCACCCGGCGCCACGGTCCGCGCGCGGTGAGCTCCTCGAGCACGGCCTCGGAGATCGAGCGCTCCGGCACCACGTCGGCGGCGACGCCGTGCGCGCGCAGCTCGGCCACCGTTCCCGGACCGATCGCCGCGACGGTCGCGCCGGCGAGCGCGCGGGCGTCGCGCAGGCGGGCGAACAGCTGCTGCACCGCGTTGACCGAGGTGAAGACGACGAGGTCGTAGCGCTCGAGGCCCGGCAGCTCCGTCGCGATCGGCTCGATGCGGATCGCTGGTGCCTCGACGACCGTGGCACCGAGTCCGCGCAGCGTCGTCGCGATCCCGCTCGCCTGCGCCCGCGCCCGCGTGACCGCCACGGAGAGCCCGCCGAGCGGCCGCGCCGCCTCCAGCCAGCCCAGCTCGTCGTGCAGCGCCGCGACGCCGCCGACCACCGTGATCGCCGGCGCGCCGATCCCCGCCGCGCGGACGACGGTGGCGATGTCCGCGAGCGTCCCGCGGACGGAGCGCTGATCTGCGTAGGTCCCGCGCATCACGACCGCGACGGGCTCGTCGGCCGGGCGGCCGCCGGCCACGAGCTGCTCGGCGATCCGTTCGAGCGTGCGGATGCCCATGTAGAAGCAGAGCGTGCCGGGGAAGGCGGCCAGCGCGGGCCAGTCGATCAGCGTCTCGGGCTTCCCGGGATCCTCGTGGCCTGTCACGAACGCGACCGCGCTGGTGATCCCGCGCTGCGTGACCGGGATGCCCGCGTACGCGGGCGCCGCGATGCCGCTCGTCACCGCGGGCACGACCTCGAAGGGCACGCCGGCGGCGACGCACGCGAGCGCCTCCTCCCCGCCGCGGCCGAACACGAAGGGGTCGCCGCCCTTCAGCCGCACAACCTGCAGCCCGGCCTGCGCCTGCTCGACCATCACCGCGGTCGTGACGTCCTGGGGAACCTGCGCACCGCCGCCGATCTTGCCGACGTCGATCAGCTCGGCGTCGGCGCGCGCCCCGGCCAGCGCGGTCGCGGGGATCAGCCGGTCGAACAGGATCACGTCGGCCGCGGCGATCAGCTCGACCGCGCGCACCGTCATCAACCCCGGGTCGCCCGGTCCCGCGCCGACCAGGAAGACCCTCCCGCCGCTCGGTGCGCTCCCGTCCGCGCCGGGTCGAACGCCCATCAGCCCTCGCTCGGAGAGGGTGAACGGGCACTCAGGGTCTGCGGCGCACGCACGGCGCGCCGCGCGCCTATCGCGCGCGTGCGGAAGGGCGCCGGGCAGGTATCACCGCCGGGCAGCTGGCGGCTCATCGCCCGAGCACCGCGTCGGCACCCGCGCTGAGCAGCCGCTCGGCGAGGAGCGCGCCGAGCGCCTCGGGCTCCTCGAGGGCGCCGGAGACCACCAGCTCGTCGCGCAGCCAGGCCGAGCCGTCCTCGGCACCGACCCAGGCGCGGAACGTCGCGCCGTCCCAGTGCGCCCCGACGGCCGTGTGGCAGTCCGCGTCGAGCGCCGCCACGCACGCGCGCTCCGCGCGCAGCGCCGTCCACGTCGGCGCGTCGTTGAGCCCGGCGGGCAGCGCCGTCCCCGCCCGCGCCTGGACGACGACCGTGCCCTGCCCCGCTGCGGGGACGAGGTCGAGCACCGCGGAGATCTCCTCCTCCCGCCCGAGCCGCCTCAGGCCCGCGACGGCGAGCACGATACCGTCGTACTCGCCCGCCGCGAGCTTGGCCAGCCGGGTGTCGACGTTCCCGCGCACCTCGAGCACCTCGACGTCGGTCACCGATGAACGCAGCTGCGCGGCGCGCCGCGGCGACGAGGTCCCGATCCGTGGCCCGAGCGCGCCGATCAGCGCGTCGCGGGGATCCTCGCGCGGCGGCGCGGCGACGAGCGCGAGGCCCTCGGGCAGCGCGCTCGGCACGTCCTTAGCGGAGTGGACCGCCAGGTCGATGCGCCCGTCGAGCAGCGCCTCGTCGAGCTCCTTGACCCACTTGAGCTTGTCGGGCACCGCGCGGTCGCGGTCGCCCGTCGTGGTGACGATGACGAGCTCGCACGGCTCCCCGAGCGCGTCGAGCAGCCCGGCGACCCAGCGCGCCTGGGCGAGCGCGAGCGCGCTGCCGCGCGTCCCCAGCCTCACTGCGCGGCGCGGCGGCGCTCGCCGAGCGCGCGCACGTTGTCCGCTGCGCCGCCGCTGCTCGCGGCGTCCGTCGCCGTCGCCCTCAAGCCGCTTGCGCCGCTCGCCGCCGCCCCGCTCGCTGCCGCGCCGCCCGTGTTGGTCGCCTCGTCGTGGGCGCTCGGCGCTCCGTCCAACCCGAACAGCTCACGCACGATCTGCAGCCGCCCGTGGGCGGGCGAGCCGGCTTCGGGAAGCCCCTTCAAGCGGATCGTCGGCTCGTGCAGCAGGCGCTGCATCACCGCGCGCGCGATCGCGTCGACCCGGGCCAGGTCACGCGGCGACGCGCCCTCCCAGCGGCCCGAGTTCTCCGCGAGCACCTTGGAGACGATCTCCTCGCCGTGGTGGCGCAGGTCGGCGAGGGTGGGGCGCACGTCGAGCTGGCCCATCCACCGCGCGAAGCGCTGGATCTCCTCCTCGACGATCTCCTCGGCCTGCTCGCGCTCGCCCTCCCGCACTCCGAGGTTGCGCGCCACGACGGCCTGCAGGTCGTCGATGTCGAAGAGCGTCACGCCCGGCACGTCGGCGCAGGCCGCCTCGATGTCGCGCGGGACGGCGATGTCGATCAGCACGAGCGGCCGGCCGCCGCGCGCGCGCATGACGACCTCGAGCGCGTCGGCGCCGACGATCGGGTGCGGGGAGGAGGTGGAGCTGACGACGATGTCGGCGGCCTCCATGCGGGCGGGCAGCTCGTCGAGCGAGACGACGGTGCCGCCCACGCGCTCGGCCATCGCCCGGGCGCGCGCGGCGCGCCGGTTGGCGACGAAGATCGCGTGCACGCCCCGGGCGGCGAGCGCGCGCGCGGTCAGCTCGCTCGTCTCGCCCGCCCCGATGATCACGACGTCGCGCGCGGCGAGGTCGCCGACCGCCTGGCTCGCGAGCTCCACCGCGACGGTGGAGACCGAGGTGCGCTGCGCGCCGATCTGCGTCTCGGTGCGCACGCGCTTGCCCGTCTGCAGCGCGGCGGAGAACAGGCGGTTGGTCATCGGCCCGGTGGTGCCCGCGGTCAGCGCCGCGTCGTAGGCGCGCTTGACCTGGCCCTGCACCTCCGCCTCGCCGACGATCATCGACTCGAGGCCGCTCGTGACGCGGTAGAGCTGGCGCGCGGCGTCGCAGTTGCGCGGGGAGTAGATGATCCCCGCGAGCTCCGTCGGGCGGATGCCGGCGCGGCGGGCGAGCATGCCGAGCAGCTCGGTCTCGGCCTCGACGGGATCGCCGACGACCATGTACAGCTCCGTGCGGTTGCAGGTGGAGATCGCGACGGCCTCGTGGATCTCGGCCGCGGCGGCGAGCTCCTGGACGACGTGCTCCGTCTCGCCCTCGGTCAGCGCCAGTCGCTCGCGCAGCGCGACGGGCGCCGTCTTGTGCGAGATCCCGAGCGCGAGCAGCTCGCCCGAGTGGTGGGCACGGGTCACGGGACGCGCTCCGCGACGGGTGCGGGCGCCGTCGAGGCGGAGCGGCGCTCGTCCGCCTGCCCGTCGGCCAGCTCGTTGAGCTCCACGAGCTCACGCTCCAGGCGCTGCAGCTTTGCGGCCATGATCGCGAAGTACACGAGCACGAGCGCGAAGAAGACGAGGTAGGCCGCCGCGACGTAGCCCGAGTTGCCGTCGGGCAGCGTGCTCGGCGCCTGGGCGAGGACCCAGCTCACGTGGCGGTCACCTGCGGCGCGGCCGAGCGGCCGGCGACATCGTCCTCGCCGCCGAGCCTGCGGCGCAGCCGGCGCAGCTGGGCGCGCGCGTTCTTGTTCGAGAGCTCGTACTGGTACAGCGCCGCGAAGAGCAGCGTCATCCCGAGGATCGCGAGGTAGAACGGCGCGCGGAAGGAGTCCGGCAGGTTGCTGCCGCCCTGGTTGAGCACGCGCGGGTGGATGTACGGGTCGGCGAGGCGGACCGCGAGGAAGTTCAGCGGCACGAACGCACCGGCGGTGATCGCGAACACGCTCGCGTAGCGCGCCTGCTTCTCCGGGTCCTCGATCGAGAAGCGGAGGGGCTGGTAGGTGCAGTACAGGAGGAAGACGATCAGGAACGACACGAGCGTCGGCTCGCGCCACTCGAACCACACGCCCCACGCGGCCTTCGCCCAGATCGCGCCGGTGAGCAGCGCCCCGACGCCGAGCACGATCGCGAGGTGGATCGCGACGTAGCTGCGCAGGTCGTAGCGCGACTCACCCGTGCGCAGGTGCTGCACGGCCATCACCGCGCCGAAGACGAAGCCGCCGAGCGCGACGATCGCCAGCGGCACGTGGACGTAGAAGATCTTCTGCGAGAAGCCCTGGTCGGCCTCGATGTCGGCGGAGAAGAAGGCCAGGCCGAAGGCCACCAGCAGCACGAGGGCGGCGGCGGCGGAGGTCAAGCGGAGGCGGTTGCCGTACGTCATGGGGTGGATACGGGCGCCGACGGCCGTTGGGCCTAGTCCTCGAGCAGGAAGTCGAAGACAGCGTAGGCCAGCAGCCCGAACACCAGATCATAGAGGCCGAGCACTCCCAGCCAACGCCCCTCCAGCACGCCCGCGCCCCCCGTGGCCAGCACGGGCGCGAGCGCGCGGGCGGCGGTGATCACGACGGGCACGAGCAGTGGCAGCGCGACGAGTGGGCCGATCAGGTCGCGGGCGCGCGTCTGGATCGCCAGCGCGCCGACCAGCGTCCCGATCACCGACAGCCCCACGTCCACCAGGAGCAGGACGACCACCAGCTTGCCAACGACTTCGAAGCCCATCCCCGGGCCGAGCAGCAGGATCGCGAAGGCGGGCAGCATCACGACCTCCAGCAGCACGAGGAAGGCGAAGAGCGTCAGCACCTTGGCGACCCCGAGCGCCGTGCGGTCCACGGGCGCGAGCAGGAACGCGTCGAAGCCGCCCTCCTCACGGTCGGCGACGTAGAGCCGGTTGATCCCGAGGATCGTCGCGAACAGCAGCGTCACGACGAGGATGCCGGCGGCCAGATCGCCTTCGACTTCGCGCTGCTGCAGCGCGAAGTGGAAGACGACGAACGTCGTGACGGAGAACAGGGACATCGCGGGCACCAGCTGCGGGACCTTGCGCTCGAGCAGCAGCTCCTTGCGCAGGAGCGTCAGGACGGTCCTCACCGGTACAGCGCCCCGACCGCGGCGGCGTCGACGTCCGCGGCCGGCGCGAGCAGCTCGACGCGCCCGCCGACCAGGCCGAGCGCGACGTCGGCCTCCTCGAGCCCGCCCGCCGGGTCGTGCGACGTGACGATGCGCGTCCGTCCGCTCGCCGCACCGATGAGCGGCTCCAACAGCGCGGCGGCGGCGGGGTCGAGGTTCGCCCGCGGCTCGTCGAGCAGCAGCAGCTCCGGGTCGTGCAGGACCACCCGGGCGACGGCAGTCCGCTGGACCATCCCGCGCGAGAACGTGTGCAGCGGGTCGTCCGCGCGCAGGCCGAGCTGCACGGCGTCGAGAACCTCCTCGACGCGCGCGGCGCCCACGCCGTGCAGGCGGGCGTGGAAGCGCAGGTTCTCCCGCGGCGAGAGGTCGCGGTAGAGCAGGGGCTCGTGGGAGAGCAGCCCGACGCGCCCGCGCACCGCCCAGCCCTCGTCCGGAAGCGAGCGCCCGAGCACGCGCACCGTTCCCGCGTGCGGGCGCAGGAGCGTCGCCAGCACGCGCAGCAGCGTCGACTTCCCGGCGCCGTTGGGGCCGAACACGATGAGCGTGCGGCCCGGGGCGAGCGTGAGCGAGACGTCCTCGAGCGCCGCACGCATTCCGTAGCGTCGGGTCAGGCCCGCCAGCTCCAGCGCCGGCGCCGGCTCAGTGGCCGGGAGTGTGGTCACCCGTCCGCTGCAGCGTCGCGACCGCATGGGCGAGCAGCGGCGCGAGCACTCCGAAGAGCTCGTCCACCGCGCGCGGGCTGCCGGGCAGCGTGACGATCAGCGTGCGCCCCGCGAGCCCGGCGACCGCGCGGCTCAGCGCGCCCATCGGGTGGCGCGCGCGGGCCTCGGCGTGAAGGGCCGCCTCGAGGCCCGTCGCCCGGCGCTCGATGACGCAGAGCGCCGCCTCGGGAGTGCAGTCGTCGGGGGTGAAGCCCGTCCCGCCCGTGGTGAACACGAGCGCGATCCCCGCCTCGACGTAGGCGCGCAGCCGGTCCTCGATCAGGCCGCCGTCGTCGCCGACGACCTCCATCGCGACGACGTCGCAGCCCGCCTCGTCGGCCAGCCGCGCCAGCTTGGGCCCCGACTCGTCCTCCTTGTCGCGGCGGGCGACGGTGGTCGAGACGGTCAGGACGGCGGTGCGCATCGCGCGGGGAACGCTAGTGACCCGAGTCCGGCGTGCGGCACGCGCGCGCCGCTCAGGAGTCCGCGCGGCGCCAGCTGCCCGAGCGGCCACCGGACTTCTCGAGCAGCACGACCTGCTCGATCGCGACGCCCTTGTCGAGGCCCTTGACCATGTCGTAGACCGTCAGCGCGGCGACCGCGGCCGCGGTCATCGCCTCCATCTCGACGCCCGTGCGCGCCTCGAGCCCCGCCTCCGCGGTGAGAGTCACCGTGCCGGCGGCGGCGTCGACCTCGGCGTCCACGTCGACGTGGTCGAGGCCGAGCGGGTGGCAGAGCGGGATGAGCTCGCCCGTCCGCTTCGCGGCCTGGATGCCCGCGATCCGCGCGACCCCGAGCACGTCGCCCTTCGGCGCGTCCCCCGCGGCGACGACCGCGGCGGTCTCGGCGCTCATGCGCACCGTCGCACGGGCCACCGCCCGGCGCCGCGTGACGGCCTTGGCGCCGACGTCGACCATGCGTGCGGTGCCGTCGGCGTCGAGGTGAGTGAGGCGGTCGGCCATCGGCGAGCCGACTGTACCCGCGAGCGGCCGCAGCGGCCTACCCTGCGGCATGGCTCCGAGCGCGATCCGGCGGCGCGGGCTGGTGCCGACCTGGCGGTACTGGGCCGGGATGGGGCTGCTGTACCCGCTGGTGATCCTCGGATGCCTGCTGTCGGCGGACGCCCGCGGCGGCTTGTGGTCCGTGCTGGTCGGCCTCGCGGCGTCGGGCGTCGCGCTCGCGGCGATGCTGCGCGAGCGCCGCATCCGTGGCATGGGCGAGGGTCGCCGCGCGCTCTGGATCGTGCTCGGGCTCGTCCTCGGCCTGCTGACGGCCTACGCCGCCCTGGTCGTCGTCGTCCTCGTCGCCCTGTCGGACTCGTGCCTGGGCTCACCGGGCTGCTTCGGCTGAGCCCGTGTGATCGACGGGCGAACCGGCACAGTCGCAGCCTGCCCGGGATTGATGCGGGCGAAAGTGGGGCACGCCGTAGGTGTTCATCGTCACTGACCAGGGAGCCGATCGTCATGACCCGCGCAATCAAGATGCCCAGCCCCTCGATGGCGGTCGCGTGCCTTGCGCTCGGCGTCTCCCTCGGCGGGACGAGTTACGCCGCGGTCAAGATCCCGAGGGACTCCGTCGGCCGCTCCGCGATTCGTGAGGGCGCCGTCGGGAGCGCCCAGATCCGCGACCGCTCCATCTCCGCCAAGGACGTTCGGTCCGGCGCGCTCGGGTCGGGCCAGATCCGCGACGGCTCCCTCAACGCCGCGGACCTCCGCCGGGGCGTCATCCCGGCGCCGCCGAAGGACGGCACGAGCGTCGTGCGCCAGCAGTCGGGCGATCCGGTCGTCGCCGGCACGGTGGGGGCGGTCAGCGCCGAGTGCAAGTCCGGGGAGCGCGCGACGGGCGGCGGCGGTGGCTTCGCCGGTCCGCCCCTGACGAACGACAACGTGGTGGACTCGATCCCGGTGGGCGACGGGGTCCCGATGCGCTGGCGGATCTCGCTCTTCAACGGCGGCATGGCGGCGCGGACGCCCGTCGCCTACGTGCTCTGCGCGACGGGTTGATCGTCGGCGACGGTCGCGCCTAGCGATCTACGCAGGCTGGTGCGTGCGCTGCGCGGCTGCGACGAGCGCGAGCACATCGCGCGCCTTGCCCTCGCGCAGCAGCGCGATCGGGTCGGGATCGCCGTTGACGATCTCCTCGAAGAACGCCTTGCGGTCCTGGTAGGTCGGCAGCGTGCCCTTCGCCCAGCCGCGCGCGTCGTTGAGCATGATCGCCAGCTGGGCGTACTCCTCCCCGAAGAGCTCTGAGATCTCGCGCTTCATGCGCTTGGCCAGCGCCGGCGAAGCGCCCGCCGTGGAGATCGCGATCGCCAGCGGCCCGGTGCGCACGATCGCCGGGAGGATGAAGTTGCACAGCGGCGGGACGTCGACGATGTTCACGAGCATCGCCCGCTCCTCCGCGTCGTCGTAGACGCGGATGTTCGTGTCGGTGTCGTCCGTGCAGGCGATGACCATGAAGACGCCCTCGAGGTCCTCGCGCCCGGCGTACTCCCGCTGCTCCCAGGTCAGCGAGCCCTCCTGCGCCAGCTGCGCGACCTCGGGCTTGACGTCCGGGGAGATCACGTGGACATCGCCGCTGCAGGCCAGCAGCCCCTCGGCCTTCTCGAGGCCCAGCTCCCCGCCTCCCACGACCAGGCACTTGCGCCCGCGCAGCTTCAGGCAGGCGATGTAGAACGGGGTGGCGAGCATGTCCTTCACGCAGGTCTGGTCGCAGATCCCGCGCTTGAACTGGCACACGCACTCCTTCCCGGCGTAGGCGGCGGCAGGCATGGTCGACTCCAAGATAGGCCCTGATCAGTGCACCTTCGGGGTGCATCGTGCGTACTACGGACGTGGACCACGACTCGTACTTCTCCGACGACGCCATGATCCGCCGAGTGCTCGGCGAGTACGCCGTAGCGCTCTCCGGGCCGCGCGCGCTGCTGATGATGGCCGCGCACCCCGTCGCCTTCGAGGGCTTCTTCAACTCGACGGGCGCGCTCGACGACCCCTACGCCCGGCTGCGGCGCACGGCGATCGTCATGGACGAGATCATCTGGGGCTCGAAGGTGAAGGCCGACGCCTACTGCGCCCGGGTCCGCACGGCGCATGCCGGCGTCCGCGGCGCGATCCCCGCCGACGCCGGCCCGTTTCCCGCCGGCACGCCGTACGCGGCCGACGACCCGGAGCTGCTGCTGTGGATCCTCGCCTGCCTGATGGACGCCGCCGGCCTCATGTACTCGCGCTACGTCCGCCCGCTCTCGCGCTCCGAGCGCGACGGCCTGTGGCAGGACTACCGCGTCGTCGGGGAGTGCTTCGGCCTGCGGCCCGGCGAGATGCCCGGGAGCATCGAGGCCTTCGACGCCTACGTCGCCGCGACGAGCGAGACGCTCTGGGTGACCGAGCAGGCGCGCGAGCTCGGCCGCCGCATCGTCCTCGAGGTCCCGGTGCCGCTCGCGGCGGTGCCGCTGCGCGAGGCGGTCAACCAGCTCACGGTCGGCCTGCTGCCGGCGCGCGTGCGCAAGGGCTACGGCCTGCGCTGGGATCCCGCGCGATCCCTGGCGCTCAAGGCCAACCAGGAGTACGTGCGCCGCGTCGTGCTCCCGCTGCTCCCCGGCCGCGTGCGCAAGGTGCCGAGCGCCCGGACGGGCCAGCCGCTCGGCACGCGCGTCGCGGCCTGAGCGCGGGCGGGGCGCCGGGCGCGCGGGCGCCTCGCGGCAGCCTGAGCGCGCGCGTCGAGTTGTCGGTCGTGCGCCGTGGAGGGACACAAGCGACGAGTCGACGAGGCCTCAGCGGCGGCGGAGGGTCCGCAGCGTCCGGCCCGCCATCCGCGCGAGCGGCACGCCGCCGCTCTTCAGCCCGCGCTCGCGGTCGGCGTCGCGTGCGGAGCGCAGCTCGCCGACCGCGCGCGCGGCGCGCACCTGCGTCGCGTCGTAGGGAAACCACCACAGCGGCCGGCCCGCGGGCGGGTCCCAGGTGACGACCTTCGGCTCGGCGGCGGTGCGCAGGGCGATCGCCCCGCGCGCGCGGCCGAAGCCCGAGCCGCCCACGCCGCCCCACGGCAGCTGCGGCGCCGAGCGCGACACGAGGTGGTCGTTCATCCACACCATCCCGACGTGCAGCTCGCGGGCGATCCGCGCGCCCTTGAAGCGATCCGTGGTCCACACCGACGCGCCCAGGCCGAGGCCCGAGTCGTTGGCGCCGGCGATCGCCGCCTCCTCGCTCTCGACCGCGTAGACGGCCAGCACGGGACCCGGGACCTCCTCACGTGCGAGGCGCATCGCCGCAGTCACGCCCGAGAGCACCGCCGGGGCGAAGCACGCCCCCGCGACCCCGGGCACCGCGACCGGCCCCCCGCAGTGGAGCGTCGCGCCCCGGGCGACCGCCTCGTCGACGAGCTCCTGGACGCGGTCGCGCCGCGGTGCGTCGACGAGCGGCCCGACGGCCGTGGCCGGGTCGCGCGGGTCGCCGACGCAGAGCGCCCGGGCGGCGTCGACGACGCCGGCGAGGAACCGCGGGTAGACGTCCTGCAGCACGTAGGCACGCTCGATCGAGCCGCCGCACTGGCCCGCGTTGGCGAAGGCGCCCCACACCGCGCCGTCGATCGCGCGCGGCAGGTTCGCGTCGGCGCAGACGACCATCGCGTCCTTGCCGCCCAGCTCGAGCACCGATCGCTTGAGCCCGCGCGCGCAGGCCTCCAGCACGACGCGACCCGCGGCCAGCGAGCCGGTGAAGCGCACCTGGTCGACCTGGGCGTCGACGAGCGCCGCGCCGGTGGTCGAGCCGCCGTGGACCACCATCAGCAGCCCTTCGGGCAGGCCGGCGCGAGCGAACACGCGCGCGATCCGCTCCCCGGCCAGGGCGGCGTGCGGCGACGGCTTGAGGACGACGCCGTTGCCCGCCATGAGCGCGACCGCGACGTCCCCGAGCGGGGTGGCGAACGGCTCCGTGGCCGGACCGAGGACGGCGACGACCCCGAGCGGCTCGTAGCTCCAGCGCGCCCGGGTGAGCGGTCGCAGCGCGCGTGAGATGCTGACCTTCTCGCCCGCGAGGATGTCCGCTCCCCGCTCGGCCAGCCACTGCAGCGTCTCGATCGCGGGGAGAAGCTCCATGAGCTCGATCTCCGCGCGCGGGCGGCCCTGCTCGGCGCCGATGAGCGTGACGAGCTCGTCGGCCTCGTCGATGACCGCCTGCGCCGCGCGGGCCATGTAGCGAGCGCGGTCGCGCGCGCGCAGCTGCCACCACAGCTGCTGCACGGCCCGCGCCTCGTGGACCGCCGCGTCGACCGCCTCCGCCGAGGCGGTCGCCAGCTCCCCGAGCCGGGCGCCCGTGACGGGGCTGACGCAGCTGAGCGTCGACATCGCACCGAGAGGGGAAGCCATCGGGCCATCCTGCCAGGCAGGCCGAGCGCGATCTGGCTGGACCGATCGGTGGGGCTCTCGGACCAGTGGTCGTATGGCGACCACCGACGCGCAAGCCCCAAGTCGGCGCGCGCGCTCAGGCGGCTGCGTGCCGCTCGGAGCGCTCGCGCAGCGCAGCCGCAAGCACCGCGCCCGCACCGGGCGCGAGCGCCTCGTCGGCGAGCAGGAGCTCGGGCTCCTGGGCGCCGGCGTCGATGGCGCCCCAGGCGACGAGCTCCTCCGAGCCGCCGACCCACGCCGTGACGCATGCCACCGTGCGGCGACGCGGGTCGAAGCGTGCCGCGCGGGCGAGCTCGAGCTCCTCCGCGACGACGCCCAGGCGCGTCAAGAGGGTGCGCAGCCCGGCGCGCTCCGAGGTGTGCGGGAGCCGCACGCGCAGGCGCAGGCCGTGGGGAAGGGTGGTGGTGGCGTCGATGGGCATGGGCGTCGAGAGGCTCGTCGAGTCCTTGGTGGAAGTGCGTGCCAACCCTGTGAAGCAGTCTGCTCCTGTGTGCGGAGTCACAGATCGCAGGCTTCCGCACGGAACGCGGCGTGGCCGTGCGCGTGTCGGGCGCGCAGGCAGCACAGAAGCAGACCCCGCCGGCGCCGCGCGGTTTCGCCGGGGGTCGTCGTGGGCGCCGTCGTGCATCACCCGCGGTCACGGGCGCGCCGCGTCGTGCCCGCCGGCGGCGGTGGCCGCGCGCCGCGCGTGCCCGCCCGCGGCGGTGGCCGCGGGCCGCGCGTGCCCGCCCGCCGCGGTGGCCGCGGGCCGCGCGTGCCCGCCCGCGGCGGTGGCCGCGGGCCGCCGTCGTCGCCTCATCCGCGGCCGCGGGCGCGTCGGGTCCTCGCGAGCCGCTCGGCCTGCTGGGGCTCTTTGTCCTCGGGCGCATAGAAGCGAGCGCCCGCCAGCTCGGGCGCCAGCAGCTCCTGCGGCGAGACGGAGCCCGGTCGGTCGTGTGGGTAGTCGTAGCCCACGCCGCGCGCCCCCGGCAGCAGCGGCTCCGGTGGCTGGTGGACGCCGTGCTCACGGACGTGCTCGCGCGCCGCGTGCAGCGCGACGTAGGACGCGTTGGACTTCGGCGCGCAGGCGAGGTAGGTCGCGCACTGCGCCAGCGCGTGCGCGCCCTCGGGCATCCCGACGAGCTGGACCGCGTGAGAGGTAGCGACGGCGACCTGCAGCGCCTGGGGTGCCGCGTTGCCGATGTCCTCGCTGGCCAGGATCACCATTCGTCGGGCGATGAAGCGCGGATCCTCGCCCGCCTCGAGCATCACCGCGAGGTAGTAGAGCGAGGCGTCCGGGTCGGAGCCGCGCGTGGCCTTGATCCAGGCCGAGATCAGGTCGTAGTGCGCGTCGCCCTTCTTGTCGTAGCGGATCGCGCGCCGCTGCAGCGCGTCCTCGGCCACCGCGAGGGTCACGTGGCCCTGCGCGGTCGCGAGCTCCAGCGCGCCGAGCGCCGCGCGCGCGTCGCCGCCGGTGCGGGCGGCGAGGAAGTCGAGCGCGTCGGAGTCAGCGGTCGCGCCGTTCGCAGCGTCCACGCTCGCACTCTCGGCGCCGCCGGCCGCCGGCGCCGCGTCCGCGCCGCCGTCCGCGCGCGCATGGTCCGCGCCGGCATCGGCCAGCTCGCTCAACGCACGCTCGAGCACCACGCGGACGTCGTCGGGCTCCAACGCGCGCAGCTCGTACAGCGCGCAGCGCGAGAGCAGCGCGGCGTTGACCTCGAAGCTCGGGTTCTCCGTCGTGGCGCCGATCAGCGTCACCAGGCCGGCCTCGACGGCGGGCAGCAGCGCGTCCTGCTGGGCCTTGTTGAAGCGGTGGATCTCGTCGAGGAAGAAGACGGTCGCGCCCGCGCGGTGGTGCGCGCGCTCCATCACCGCGCGCACCTCCGCGCGCCCCGCCTCGACGGCGGAGAGCTCCTCGAAGGTCGCGTTGGCGCTGGCGGCCACGAGCCGCGCAAGCGTCGTCTTCCCCGTCCCGGGCGGGCCGTGGAGGATCATCGAGTGCGGGCGCCCGTGCTCGATCGCCGCGCGCAGCGCCGACCCCTCGCCCAGCAGGTGGTCCTGCCCCACGACGTCGTCGAGGGCGGCTGGGCGCAGGCGGGCGGCCAGCGGGGCCGCGCGGGCGGGGGCCGGATCGAAGAGCTGGTCCACACCGCGCATCCTGCCGGGGGCGCCGGTCGTCCCCCGGCCCTGGTGCCCTAACATGAAATGCGTTCACCTCCCTCTCTGACCCGAACGAGGAACCCCACATGGCCACCACGGAAGCGCTCGTCTTCGACGCCATCCGCACGCCCCGCGGCAAGGGCAAGTTCAACGGCTCCCTGCACGGCACCAAGCCGGTCGACCTCGTCGTCGGCCTGATGCACGAGACGCTGATCCGCAACGAGAAGCTCGACCCCAACCTCGTCGACGACGTGGTGCTCGGCTGCGTCTCGCCCGTGGGCGACCAGGGCGCGGACATCGCCAAGACCGCCGCGATCAAGGCCGGCCTGCCGGACACGGTCGCCGGGGTGCAGCTCAACCGCTTCTGCGCATCGGGCCTCGAGGCCGTCAACGTCGCCGCGCAGAAGGTCGCCTCGGGCTTCGAGGACCTCGTCTTCGCCGGTGGCGTCGAGTCGATGTCGCGCGTGCCGATGGGCTCCGACGGCGGCGCCTGGGCGATGGACCCCGAGACGAACTACGACACGGGCTTCGTGCCGCAGGGCATCGGCGCCGACCTGATCGCGACCGTCGAGGGGTACTCGCGCGACGACGTCGACGCGTTCGCCGCCCGCTCGCAGGAGCGTGCCGCGGCCGCGCGAGAGAAGGGCCACTTCTCGAACTCGGTGATCCCGGTGAAGGACCTCAACGGGCAGGTCGTCCTCGCCGAGGACGAGTTCATCCGACCCGGCACGACGGTGGAGACGCTCTCCGGCCTGAAGCCCTCCTTCGCCGGCATCGGCGACATGGGTGGCTTCGACGCCGTGGCGCTGCAGAAGTACCACTGGATCGAGAAGATCGACCACGTCCACCACGCGGGCAACTCGTCGGGCATCGTCGACGGCGCCGCGCTGGTGACGATCGGCAACGCGGAGATGGGCGAGCGCCTCGGCATGACCCCGAAGGCCCGCATCGTCGCCACCGCGCTGAGCGGCTCGGACCCGACGATCATGCTCACGGGCCCCGGCCCCGCGTCGAAGAAGGCGCTGGCCAAGGCCGGCCTCAAGGCGTCCGACCTCGACCTCATCGAGATCAACGAGGCCTTCGCGGCCGTCGCCCTGCGCCTGGTCAAGGACCTCGACGTCGACATGGACAAGGTCAATGTGAACGGCGGGGCGATCGCCATGGGCCACCCGCTCGGCGCGACCGGCGCGATGATCCTCGGCACGATCATCGACGAGCTGCACCGCACGGGCGGTCGCTACGGCCTGTGCACGCTGTGCGTCGGCGGCGGCATGGGCATCGCGACGATCGTGGAGGCCATCTGAGCATGGCTTCGACGATCAAGTACGACAAGGGCGAGGACGGCGTCGTCGTCCTCACGCTCGACGACCCGAACCAGTCGGCGAACACAATGAACGCGGCCTACGTCGCGTCGATGGGCGAGACGATCGACCGGCTCGAGGCCGAGACGGGCGACATCGCCGGCGTCGTCATCACCTCCGCGAAGAAGACCTTCTTCGCCGGCGGGGACCTCCATGACCTCAAGCGCGTGGGCCCCGAGGACGCCGCGGAGTTCTCCGCGGGCATCGAGACCGTCAAGGCGCAGCTGCGCCGCCTGGAGAAGCTGGGCAAGCCGGTGGTCGCGGCGATCAACGGCGCGGCGCTCGGCGGCGGCCTGGAGATCACGCTGGCCTGCCACCACCGCATCGCGGTGAGCGACCCGAGGATCCAGCTCGGCTTCCCCGAGGTGCAGCTCGGGCTGCTGCCCGGAGCGGGCGGCGTCGTGCGCTCCGTGCGCATGCTCGGCATCGTCGACGCGTTGATGAACCTGCTGCTGCAGGGGCAGCGCGTGCGCCCGGACAAGGCGCTCGAGATGGGGCTGATCTCCGAGGTCGTCGGCACCCCGGATGAGCTGCTCCCGGCCGCGAAGAGGTGGATCTCTGAGAACCCGGAGGCCGTCCAGTCCTGGGATGTCAAGGGCTACAAGCTCCCGGGCGGCACACCGTCGAACCCGAAGCTCGCGCAGAACCTCCCGGCCTTCCCGTCCAACCTGCGCAAGCAGCTCAAGGGCGCGAACTACCCGGCGCCCAAGGCGATCATGGCCGTCGCCGTCGAGGGCGCGCAGGTCGACGTCGACACCGCGCTGGCGATCGAGGGCCGCTGGTTCACCTCTCTCGCCGTCGGTCCGGTGGCGAAGAACATGATCCAGGCGTTCTTCTTCGACCTCCAGCAGGTCAACGGGCCGCGCGGCCGCGCGGCCGACGCGGAGACGCACACGGCCAAGAAGGTCGTGGTGCTCGGCGCGGGCATGATGGGCGCGGGCATCGCGTACCAGTCCGCCAAGAGCGGGATCGAGGTCGTGCTCAAGGACGTCTCGCAGGAGGCGGCCGACAAGGGCAAGCGCTACTCCGAGGGCCTCGTGGCCAAGGGGGTCTCGCGCGGCAAGGTGACGCAGGAGAAGGGCGACGCCCTGCTCGCACGGATCACCGCCACCGCCGATCCGGCCGCGGCCGAAGGCGTCGACCTCGTCATCGAGGCGGTCTTCGAGGACCCGAAGGTCAAGGAGCAGGTCTTCGGAGAGATCGAGCCGCACCTGCTCGACGACGCGCTGCTCGGCTCGAACACCTCGACGCTGCCGATCACCGAGCTCAGCGGCTACGTGTCGCGCCCGGCGGACTTCATCGGGCTGCACTTCTTCTCCCCCGTGGACAAGATGCCGCTGCTGGAGATCATCAAGGGGGAGCAGACCAGCGAGCAGACGCTGCACCGCGCGCTCGACCTGGCCAAGCAGATCAAGAAGACGCCGATCGTCGTCAACGACTCGCGCGGGTTCTTCACGTCGCGGGTGATCGGGACGTTCATCAACGAGGGCATCGCGATGCTCGCCGAAGGCGTCCCGGCCGCCTCGATCGAGCAGGCCTCCTCCCAGGCGGGGTACCCCGCTCCGGTGCTCCAGCTCTCCGACGAGCTCAACATGGAGCTGATGACGAAGATCCGCAAGGCCTCCAAGGAGGCCGTCGAGGCCGACGGCGGAACCTGGGCCGACCATCCGGCCTTCGCCGTCATCGACACGATGATCGGCGAGGGTCGCCCGAGCCGCCTGAAGGGCGCGGGCTTCTACGAGTACTCGGACGGCAAGCGGACCGGCCTGTGGTCGGGCCTGAGCGGGAAGTTCCCCGTCCAGGGCGACCCGTCGCAGCTCTCGCTCACCGACCTCGAGGAGCGGATGCTCTTCATCGAGTCGTTGGAGACCGTGAAGTGCCTCGACGAGGGCGTGATCGAGTCGGTCGCCGACGCGAACATCGGCTCGATCATGGGCATCGGCTTCCCGGGCTGGACGGGCGGCGTGCTGCAGTACGTCAACGGCTACGAAGGCGGGGTCGCCGGCTTCGTGGAGCGCGCCCGTGAGCTCGCCGCGCAGTACGGCGAGCGCTTCGAGCCGCCGTCCTCGCTGGTCGCCAAGGCCGAGGCCGGCGAGACGTACTCCGACGAGCCGGCGCTGCAGACGGCGTAGCGGTACTCAGCGTCGGGCGCGGTGCCAGCGAGCTCCGCGTCCGACGCCGCGCAGCTCGACGACCCCCTCGCCGCGCAGATCACGCAGGACCCTGCCGAGGTAGTCGCGGCTGACCGGAACGGATGCGAGGGCATCGCCCGCGGTGAAGCCGTCGCGGCCCGACGCCGCGACGAACGCCCGGATCGCGTCGCGCTTGCCCGCCGCCACCGGGGTGAGCCCGCCCGTGCGCTCCTCGAATTCGCCGTACGCCGCGTGGAGGACGCCGAGGAGATACCGCGACCAGGGCATCAGCGTGTGCTGGTTGTCGTGCCAGCCGACCGTCGACGTCGCCAGCGTGTCGTAGTAGTCGCCCTTGGTGTCTGAGACGATGCGCTCCAGGCTGATGTAGCGGCCGACGCCGTATCCGCCGCGGTACAGCAGCCACAGCGTGATCAGCCGGGCCATGCGGCCGTTGCCGTCGGTGAACGGGTGGATCGTCAGGAAGTCGAGGACGTATGCGGCGCAGAGCAAGGGGTACGGGACGGTGCCGGCCGCTTCGGCGGCGGCGAACCGATCGTGCAGCTCCTCCATTGCGGCCGGCGTGCGAAGCGCCGGTACGGGCTTGAAGCGCACGACTTCCGAGCCGTCCGCGCCCTTCTCGGTGACCCAGTTGTCCGTGCGCTTGAAGTCTGCGGCGTGGCGGGCGCTGGTGAAGCGGTAGAGGTGGCCGTGGAGCTGCTTCACGTACCTCGGCTCGAACGGGATGTCGAGGCCTTGATCGTGGATCTCCGCCAGAACGAAGCGGTAGCCGGCGATCTCCTGCTCTGGGCGGTCGCGAGGCGTCGTCTTGTCCGCGGCCAAGGCTGCGATTCGCGCGGGAGGTGCGTGGATGCCCTCGATGGCGTTCGACGTCTCGATGCTCTGGACGATCGCCAACTCGCGGAGGGTCTCGAGCTGGTGCGGTCGCCGGAGGCGGGCGGCGGCTTCGGCCCCTTTGCCCTCCCCGATCGCGACCAGTTGAGTTACGACGTCGAGCGGCAGCGTCGCGAAGTGCCGGTCGAGGTCGCGAAAGGAGATCATTGGGCAAGCGTACCTGGGTTGATGGCGATGACAACGGCATTGAGGAGCGTCGTTCATTGAAAGGTGCAGCGCACCGAAGCAACTTGACAGCGTGGTCCCAAGGCGCGTACGTTCGCCGTGTCAGACCGCCGAACGGCGCGACGACCCATCCGGACCACCGCCGGATCCCCGTAGACGAATTGAGAGTTGGAGCGCTCGGCGCCGAAGCCGTCCGTTTACCAGCCGTCCCGCACGGACGGCTCTCCGTACTTCCCCACCGAGAGGAACCACGTGAGCGTCATCGAAGTGCTTCGCGCCGGGCTGTCCGACACACCGGCGATCCATCGTCCGGCTGGGATCGAGATGCGTCAAGAGCTCACGCCGGCGGCAGGCGCGCCGGTCAGCCCGCCGTCCTACCCGCTGGACGACGGACGGACGCTCGAGATCCACCCACGCCACATCGACGGCGCTATGCGCGACGTCATCGAGCTCGACTCGGTCGGCTCGAGCGCGAACAGGATCGAGGAGGCCTTGTTGGTCGAGTACCAGCAGGGGCGCTACCCGCTGCCCGTCAGCAGCACCACCATCGAGTCGTCGGCGGGCGAGCCCATCGAGATCACGACCCTCGAGGCGCCGCACCGCGTCTTCGACAGTTGGGTGCGGCTGGCGGCGACCCCTGGCGACGAAGGAGCATTCGAGCAGTCCCAGCGCGGCCGCGAGCTCTCGCTCGCCCACGCTGCGGCGCTCGACCCCATCCTGGAGGCGTCGAGTCATGATCTGCTCTTCGGCGTCTGGGATTCGCATCGCAGCGGGCCCGCAGGGCAAGTGCGTATCGCGAGGAGCTTCGTGAGCACGGTGCTGGGCCTCGACCCCGTACCGGTGATGACCCGCGCTGCTCGGGTCGATCCGCTCAACCTCGGCGAGGCCTCCCAGCTCAAAGGACCGGATGTCAAGAAGCTGTCGGCCCAGGGTCTGAGCTCCATACCGCCGCAGATTCGCCGCCCCGGCGTCTCCATCAGCGCTGCGCGCTTCGTCGGCTTCTTGTCGTTCGCCTCGCTGCGCCGGCTGCGCTTCGAGCGCTACGACGACGCGGACGTGCGGATCCTCCTGGCGGCCCTCTGCCTGCACGGGCTCATGTTGCGGGAGTCCGCCGGCTGGAGCCTGCGCTCGGAGTGCGAGCTCGTGCCGACCGCCGAGCTCGCGCTCACGGTCATTCGGGCTGGCAACGGCGAGGCTGAGCCGCTCGCCCTCACCCTCGACGACACACGCGCGCTGCTCGATGAGGCCGTGGCCCGCGCAGGGGTGCAGGACCGCGGGCTCCGGCTCGTCGGCGGGCAGCAGCTCACGCAGCTCGTGGAGCGTGGCCTGGCCGCCGGCCAGGCCACGGAGAGCTAGCGCCGTGGTCACGATCGCGCTGGGCTTCCCGGTCGGGATGTACCACGCGCTCGCGCAAGCGGACTTCGCGCGGGCGGAATGGCCGCCGCACCCCGTGCGCCTCGTCGCCGCGCTGGTCGCCGCGGCACACGGCGGTCCCGGGCACGACGTCGACGCGGCGCGCGCCGTCATCGACGTCCTCGCACGGGCCGAAGCTCCGGTCATCGTCGCGCCGCGGCGCAGCACCGTCGACGAGCCGGGCGACGACCGCGTCAGCGAGCTCCGTGGCGCCTCGCGCTGGGCTCCGCGCAACCACGAGCTCGGGGAGCTCGGCAGGGGCGTCTCGCCGCGCGACCTCGGCCGCGGGCGAGCCGAGGTCCACAAGGGCGGGATCGCCATCGGGGAGCATCGCGTCTCCTTCGCATGGCCGGACGTCGAGCTGACCGACGCACAGCTCGACGTCCTGACGGCCGTCGTCGCCGACCTCACCTTCCTCGGCACGTCGCGTTCGCCTGTCGTGGCGTCCGTGCGGACCGACCCGGGCGCACCCCAGCCCAGCTGGCGGCCGACGACGGCGTCGCAGGGCAGCACGGACGTCCGGGTCCCGGACGAGCGGACGCTCGCGATACTCGATCGCTGGCACGAGCGCCGCAGCGCACCGCTGGCGCGCAACGGGGCTCCGGCGCGGGCTCCACTGGTGACCGTGCCGCGGCTGGGCTCGGTCGTCGCCTACCGCCACGACGCCGACCCCGTGCCGATCGCGGCGCTCGACCCGCAGACCTGGGGGGACATGCTCGTGCTGCGGGTGGTCGGCGACGTGACGCCGATGGCCCGAGCGACTTTCGCCGTGGCGCGCGCGACGCGCAAGGCGCTGCTGGACACCTACGCGTCGCCGGGCTCGCCGGGCGAGGCGCCCAGCGTGCTGCGCGGGCGCGGCGGCGAGCCGCACGCCGCGTTCGTGCCGTTGAGCTTCATCGCCGAGCCGGGCGCCGGCAGCGCAGGAGACCGCGCGGACGGCCACGTCGTCGGCGTCGCGATCCTGCTGCCGCACGAGTCCCGTCTGCCCGACGTGCTCGCGCAGCGCGAGGAGGTCGTCGCCGGCCTGGTCCGACTGATGGGCGGCGTCGACGTCCGCGTCCCGGGCGTGGGGCCGATCCAGCTGAACACGCCGGACGACGCGCGCCCGCTGTGGAGCCTGCAGGAGGGCCGCTACCGCTCCGAGTCCGTGCGCTGGACGACCGCCATCCCGCTCGTGCATTCGCGGTACGCCACTCGCAAGGGGCCGGAGGCCCTGCTCGAGCAGGTCACCGCCGAGTGCCGCGACGTCGGGCTGCCGGGACCCGTGCAAGTCGAGGTGCGGCGCGGCGCCCGGCTGCGCGGCGCGCCGGACCGCATCGACGCGACGGCGCTGCCTGCGAGCTGGACCGGGCCGCTCAAGGGGCCGCACGCGCACCTGGACCTGTGGTTCGACCGTCCCGTGGCCGGGCCCGTCGTGCTGGGGCGCGCACGGCACTTCGGCCTTGGGCTCTGCCTCCCGTTCTCCGAGCGCGGGGCGGCATGATCGCCTTCGCCGACTTCTTCTCCGCGGCGCACGCCGCCGACGACGAGCCGGGTCCGCCGCCGTACCCTTGGCAGCAGGCGCTGGCCCACCGGCTGGCCACGGCGAGCCCGCCGCAGGCTGTCGTGGTCCCGACAGGCGGCGGCAAGACCGGCACCGTCGACGCCTTCGTCTGGGCGCTCGCCAGCCAGGCGTCGCGCTCGCCGCTGCTGCGCTCGGTGGGCGTGCGGACGGTCTGGGCGATCGACCGGCGCATCCTCGTCGACGAGGTCCACGAGCACGTGTCGCAGCTCGCTGCGCGCCTGGAAGCTGCAGTGACCGCAGCCGACGACCGACTGCACGGCGTGGCGCGCGCGCTGCAGTCGTTGACCGACGACGGCTCGCCACCGCTGGTCGCGACGCGCTGGCGCGGCGGCGGCATCGCGGTCGACCAGCGGGCGCTCCACCCGTTCCAACCCGAGGTCATCACGAGCACGGTCGCCCAGGTCGGCTCCCGGCTGCTCTTCCGCGGCTACGGCGTCGGCCGTCGCTCGCTCTCGGTGCAGGCGGCGCTGTGCGGCGTCGACACCAACATCTGCCTGGACGAGGCGCACCTGGCCGAGCCGTTCCGGCAGACGGTCGAAGCCGTCGTGGCCACCAGAGCGCGCGAGACGGTCGCACTGCCGCCGCTGAACCTCGTCACGCTGACCGCGACGCCCGGCGCCCGGCTGCAGCCGAGCCAGGTCGTCTCCATCACCGACGCCGATCGTCGGCTGCTCGGCCGCCGGCTGACGGGCGTCAAGCGCGCACGGCTCGTCGAGCCCGCGTCGGACCGCGAGCGCCGCGGCGCGCTGGCTACGGCGATCGAGGAGCACCTCGACGCCGGGGCGATGACCGTCGCCTGCGTGGTCAACTCCGTCAAGGCCGCGGTGGGCTTGCACGCCGTGATGGCGAAAGCGAGGCCCGAGGCCGAGCACATGCTGCTGGTGGGTCCGCAGCGACCGTACGACCGGGCGGCGGCGCTCGCGCGCCACCACGACGTCTTGTTCGCCCGCGCGCGGCCCGGCAAGGCGCTCGTCCTGTGCGCGACGCAGACCTTCGAGGTGGGGTTGGACGCGGACGTCGAGGCGCTGGTGACGGAGTCGGCGTCGACGTCCGCGCTCGTCCAGCGCCTGGGCCGGCTGAACCGCGCCGGCGAGCGCGACGGCGCGGCGACCATCGTCCGCGCCGAGTCCGAGGGGCTCTACGCGCGCGAGGAGCCCGAGGCCTGGACGTGGCTGCGGCGCTTGGAGCAGTCAGACGGGGCCATCGACGTCTCCGTCGACGCTCTGCTTGCCGAGGGGCGGCCCGACCCACTCGTCCCGCCGCCGGCCCCGATGCTCACGGCCGACGTGCTCGACCGGCTTGTGCAGACCGAGCCGCGGCCGGCGACGCTCGACGACCCGGACGTCGACGTGTTCCTCCGCGGGGCACAGGCCGAGCCGGCGGCGGACGTCTTGGTCCTCTGGCGCAGCGACCTGCGTGGTGAGGAGGACGGCGAGTACCGCGAGGCGCTGCTGCGCCTGGCGCCTCCGCAGCGCCAGGAGCTCGTGACGCTGAGCATCGGCCGCGCGCGGGCGCTCCTGGCGGCGCTGCGCTTCGCGCCCGCGGAGCGCGCGCGTTTCGGCGCGCGGGTGCTCGACGAGCCAGATGTCGAAGGGATGGGCATCGGTGCAGAACTGCTCGACAGCGGCCGGCCGGCCGTTGCCTACGTCATCCTGCGCGGCGACGACCACCTCGAGGGCCAGCCGCCGCTGCAGCCCGGGGACGTCGTCGTGCTCCCGTCCGACGCGGGCGGGTACTCCGGTCAGGCGCTCGACCTGGCCGCCGACAGGCCGGTGGACGACGTCGCGCTGGACTGGTGCCTCAGGCGCGAGGCTGAGGCACCGACGTTCTGGCGGCTCAGCGAGGAGGCGCTGGCCCGGCTCGACCAGCGCCAGCGCCGGGCGATCCTGCGCGCTGCCGCGGTGGCCGCGAACGCTGAACCGGATGGGCGCCGGCGAGCGCTCGATGCGCTGGGGGCTGCGATCGCCGAAGCGGTCGGCATGCCGCGGGAGGAGCTCGGGCTCGCGCCGGGCGCCGCGCTCGAGCTGCGCCGGACGACCGCGTCGCTCGATCTGTTCGCAGACCGCGGGTGGGGCTCAGAGCCCGAGCTGCTCGGGCTCGACGCCCACGACGATCCGCCCGCCGAGGAGCAGGGCGTGGTCTTCGAGGACGAGCGCAGGGTCGAGCACGCCTACGTGCTGCGCGTCCGGCCGTCCGCCGTCGAGCTGCGGGCCCCCGACGCCCCTCCGCCGACGCTCGACGCCCACGCGCTGGCGGTCGCGGCGCGCACGCGGAGGTTCGCCGCCGGCGTCGCGCTGCCCGACGCCGTGGCGGCGACGCTCGCGCTCGCCGCCCGCGCGCACGACCACGGCAAGGCCGAGCCGCGGACGCAGGCGTTCTTCCGCGGGGGCAGCGCCGGGCTCGGGGACGTCGTGCTGGCCAAGAGCACCTTCGGCACCGCTGACCTGCGCGCCGACCGAGCCGCCCGCAAGGCGTCCGGGCTCCCGGCTGGCCTTCGTCACGAGGTCGAGTCCGTCGCTGTCCTCGGCGACGCGCTGGCCGGCGGGACGGTGGCCGCCATGCCGCCGGAGGTCGATGAGGAGCTCCTGCTGCACCTCGTCGGCACCTATCACGGCCTCGGGCGACCCGTCCCACGCCGCCCGCACGGCGGCGCTCCCCCACGGGCGTACCGCGCCACGGCCGCCGGCATCGCCGGGACCGCGGCCGGAGACGGCGTCGGCGGCTGGGCCGGCGGCGCCTGGCTCGAGCGCTTCCTGACCGTCACGGAGCGCTACGGGCCCTGGGGCTCGGCCTACCTCGGGGCGCTGCTGATCCTGGCCGATCGCGCCGTGAGCGGGGAGGGGTCGTGACCGCTCTCGAGCTGCGGTGGATGCGCGGCGACGCCCCGTACATGGCGATCGCCACGCAGGGCCTGCTGACCGTGCTGGCTCCGAGCGACCCGGGCGTCACCGCTCGGTGGTCGACCGTGGTGGGTGCGCCGACGCTCGTGCTCGAGACGACGCTCGACGCCGGGCAGATCGCGCAGACGATGCTCGATGCGCCGCTGCCGGACGTCGCGGCCGTGGCCTGGCCCACGCGCGACCCGCAGGCCCTGGGGCCGAGCTTGGCGACCACCGAGGACCCGCAAGCCGCCTACCGGCTCCTGCTCGAGACGTCGGGCGAGACGGAGCGCCGGCTCCTGCGGGCCATCGCGACCGACCAGGTGGTCGACGCCAACGGCGTTCCCGCACGGACGCGCCTGCTTCGCGGGGCCAAGAGCGACCTCTCGGCCTTCGGCCGCCTGCGCCGCACCACCGCTGCCGCGCTGGAAGCCGAGCTCCGCGACGGACCCGACTTCCGGCCCGGCAAGTCGGGGACGATGCTGGGCCTAGTGCCCGAGGTCCAGACGTTCGGCGGGACCACGGGACGCGAGGCCTCCGGGGTGGGCGCCGAGTCGGCGCTGCTGGCGCGGCTGCTGCGCCACGGGATCCTCGCCCTCCCACCGACGAGCGCCGTGCAGCGAGGTGGCCGACGGGTCGGGGGCCCGCTGATCAGCGACGACCGCGAGCTCTCCTGGCCGCGGTGGAGCGTCCCGTGCGGGCCGAAGGCCCTCCGGGTGCTGCTCGGCCTGGCCAGCATCCATGTCAGCCACCCGAAGCCCGAGGCGCTGCGGGCGACGGGCATCGATGCCGTCTTCCGAGCCGCTCCTCAGCAGCTCAGCACCACCGTGTCGGTCTTCCGCTGGGGACGGCGCGTCGCGTGAGCCGACCGTCGACTGAGGGAGAGACGCTCGTCCCGGCGCGCATCGTCAACGAGCACGTCTACTGCTCGCGGCTGGCCTGGCTGGAGTGGGAGGCGCGCGCCTTCACGGACAACCTCGACACGGCGGAAGGGACCGATGCGCATCGTCGCGTGGACCAAGAGCGCGGCGACGTCGATCCCTACGCCGACGAGGAGGCCGTCGCGACATCGCTCACGCTCTCCTCGGAGCGGCTGGGCGTCGTGGCCAAGCTCGACCGGGTCGAGCAGCGGGACGGAAAGAGCATCCCCGTGGAGACCAAGCACGGCAAGCCGGGCAAGGGCGCTTCTCCCGTCTGGGAACCCGAGCTGGCCCAGATCACGGTCCAGGCGCTGCTCCTGCGCGAGCACGGCCACGAGGTCCCGCACGCCGAGGTCTACTTCCCGGCGACGCGAACGCGCCACCGCGTTGACATCCCGCCGACTGCCGAGCCGTGGATCGAGCACCTCGTCGCCGACATCCGCCGCGACGCCGCATCGCCGACGCCGCCCCCGCCGCTCGTGGACAGTCCGAAGTGCCCACGGTGCTCGCTGGTCTCGGTCTGCCTGCCGGACGAGACGAACCTCCTAGCGGGACGCGCGCCGCGGCCGACTCGCCGCCTGATCGCGGCGGACGACACGCGCGAGCCGCTGTACGTCATGTCGCCATCGGCGATCGTCCGCAAGCGCCGCGAGCGGCTGGTGCTCCAAGTAGACGGCGAGGAGCAGGGCTCCCGCCGGCTGCTCGACGTCTCGCATGTCGCCGTCTACGGCAACGGCACGGTCACGGCAGGCGCGCTGCGCGCTTGCCTGGAGGCCGACGTCCCGGTGCTGTGGTTCTCCTTCGGCGGGTGGTTCTCGGGCTACTCGATCGCCCACGGAGGGTCGTGGGTCGCGCGACGCATCGCGCAGGTCGAGCATGCACGAGACGAGCGCGCGATCGTCATCGCCCGCTCCCTCGTGGCCGGCAAGATCCGCAACCAGCGCACGCTGCTCCGGCGCCACGGACCCGAGTCTTCGGCTGGCGTCGTCGATCAGCTCGCAGGGCTCGTGACGCGGTGTGCCGAGGCGAAGGACCTAGGCGAGCTGCTGGGCGTCGAAGGAACTGCGGCGCGGTTGTACTTCGGCGAGTACCCGAAGCTCTTGAAGCGGTCAGGTGAGACGTTCGTCCTCGCGGGCCGCAACCGCCGGCCGCCTACGGATCCCGTCAACGCGATGCTCTCCTTCGTCTACGCGCTGCTGGTGCGCGACCTCACCGTCGCGGCGCTTGCCGCCGGCCTGGACCCACAGATCGGGATGATGCACCAGCCGCACTTCGGCCGGCCGTCGCTGGCGCTGGACCTCGCCGAGGAGTTCCGTCCGCTGGTGGCCGACTCGGCGGTGGTCATGGCGATCAACAACGGCGAGGTCCGCGAGATCGACCTCGTGCGCCGCGGCGGAGCGGTCGCGCTCACCGAGAGCGGGCGCAAGCGGGTGATCCGCGCCTACGAGCGGCGCGTGCATGTCAGGCTGCGACACCCACTGTTCGGCTACGAGGTGACGTACAGGCGGGCGATGGAGCTGCAGGCGCGGCAGCTTGCGGCGGTGCTCGAAGGGCAGCTCGACGCGTACACACCGTCACGACGCGCTGAGCCATGGCCGAGCGCATCCGCTTCCTCTGCATGTACGACATCCGAGACCCAAAGCGCCTCCGGCGCATTCACGAGATCGCTGTTGACTACGGGGAGCGCCTCCAGTACTCCGTGTACGTCTGTGACCTCACGCGACAGCAGCTCATAGCCTTCCGAGCACGCCTTCGCGACACCATGCATCTCCGCGACGACAGCGTGAGCATCTTCGATCTGGGACCCGCTGGCGGGCGCGCGGTGCGACGCGTCGAGCACCTTGGTCGCGCGCCGGAGATCGCGGATGCCGACGCAGGTGACAGCGCTGTCATCTGGTGAGGACGCTTGGCCGCGAGCGCTCAGGTCGTGCGCGAAACCTTGGGAGCGCTCGCACCGCCCTTTTCGCTGCAAGCTGGCCTGTTTGCGTGGCCGGCGCCTCTATCCGGGGTCCGCTTCGCCAACGTCGACAGCCGGTCCTCGCGGACGGGCTAGGACTGCCTGCAAAACGGGCATAGATGATGCGAGCTCCACCAGGTCCCGACTCGGGACCTCTCCGTAGAAGCTCCTGCAACGGTCCGTCCCACATGTCGCGGGTCGCCCACCAGGTCCCGACTCGGGACCTCTCCGTAGAAGCGTCACTGAGCGGGATTCCCTGTCTAGCTCGGCGCCCACCACCAGGTCCCGACTCGGGACCTCTCCGTAGAAGCAAGTCGAACTGCGCGTACTCCAGGACGAACGGGTACCACCAGGTCCCGACTCGGGACCTCTCCGTAGAAGCGAGCACGACGCCGCGATGCTCGAGCTCCCGCCCCTGCCACCAGGTCCCGACTCGGGACCTCTCCGTAGAAGCCAACCCTCAGACCCGGCCGTGTACTATACAAAATACCACCAGGTCCCGACTCGGG
>JAABUN010001071.1_pt1 | contig 64883 bp, 61 predicted proteins | sample 5559311 | NCBI WGS metagenome assembly JAABUN01 (sample SAMN10711877, study PRJNA513370) | rock metagenome | isolation source: Antarctica rocks | place: Antarctica: Victoria Land, Siegfried Peak sud
CATCGCCAACAATCAAATGGCGAAACTGATACCTTTATTCTTGATTGAGGACTTTCAGTCCTCTTCAAACCTATGCACTTTCAGTGCATAGTCGTTTAGTTACAAAGAAATTCAGGACGCGAAAACAAAATCCGGCGGCGAGCTGGTCGCAATGGAATTCGTGCCGAAAAGTTTTGTTTTGGAAAAATAAAAGCGCGTGTTTCTTAAAAGTAAAAAGAACCGAAAAGCATTTACATAAATGAGTTTATTTTACATAGGCGGCGATGGACAAATCGCCGCTTTTTTATTTGCCCTGATTTCCGACGGTTAAATCTTACATTTTCAATCAAACAAATTCGTTTGCGGCGGCGTTTTTTGTTCGAGTAAATTTATAACTTTCGGCGGTATTCGACACTTTGGGTTTTGCAACGTAAAATTAAAGTTTCGATTGTGGAGAAAGAATGAATAAAGCAGGCATAATCTTATCTTTTAATCCGCCGTTTGCGATTCCGGGCGCGGAAGTTTTAATCGCGTGCGAGGGGTTTACGGTCGGCGGCATCGGCGATTACAATTGTTTTTTCGGCGGAGAAGCGGCGCGGCTAATCGGCGCGTCGGCGACGCGGATTTTGGCGATTGTGCCGGACAATTTCGATGCTTCGGAAGTCGAAGTTTATCTCGAAAGCGGCGGCGATAGAAGCGCGTCGAAAACTATCGTGGTTGGCAGAAAATTGGCGGACGATTTGCATCTGGTCGCAAATCCCGCAGTTGATCCGAAGGATGATTCGATAATTTTGACCCGCTCCGGTTCGCGCGGGCAGCAGCTTCCCATAACGCTTTTTCGCCTGGAGAAAGACGGATTTTTGAATGAAATGTCAGCCGATGTTTTGAATCCGACGGGCATCGCTTTTGACGAAAACGGACAATTATTCGTTACGGCGCGGGCGGACGGCGAAGTATTCCGCATCAATCGAGACGAAGAAGCTACGACTTATGCCTCGGATTTGGGAATTGCCACCGGAATCGCTTTTGATAAAAACGGAATAATGTTCGTCGGCGACCGGAGCGGAACGATTTACCAAATTTCGAGTTTTGGAATTCCCGAATCCTTTGCCGCGCTCGAACCTTCTGTTTCGGCGTATCACATCGCCTTCGGCGCGGATGAAAAATTGTATCTGACCGCGCCTAGACTATCCAGCTTCGACGCGGTTTATCGGATAGACGAAAACGGTTTCCAGCAAGTTTTTTATCGCGGACTCGGCAGACCGCAGGGTTTGGCGTTTGACCGGGCAGGCAATCTTTTTGTCGCCGCGTGTTTTCAGGGAAGACACGGCATCGTGAAAATAACGTCCGACGGGGAGACGGCAGAACTCTTCGCGGCTGGTTTTAATGTCGTCGGGCTTTGTTTTACGAGAAACGGCGAAATGATAATCGCCACCAATGAAGCAGTTTATAGTTTGCCAATCGGAATTTACGGTAGTCTTTTAGATTAAAAAAATAAGTCGGTAATTTAAAATGAAAAAGAGGAGCGTATAATATTTTACACGCTCCTCTTTTTCATTTTAAGTTGACGCTTAATTTTGCGGTGTCGGAGTCGGAGTCGGTTCGGTGCGTTTTTTAAGTTTCGGCGGCGCGTCTTTCGAGTTGGAACTCGAATCTTTAGTCGCATCGTCCGGCGCGGTCGAGTCCGGTTCGGGCTGACGTTTCTTTAACGTCGGTCTGCCGGGTTCGCCTTCGTCAATGTCGTTGGCAACTCCAGCCTTAGCATTGGAAAGCCGCAGCAGATGCGCCTTGACGCGCTGAAATTCCGAAGTGCTGATGACGTATTCCTCTTTTTCTGGAAAGCGCGCGACGAGTGAAAGACTTGAATCACGGCGTTCGAGCGATTGCGGGTGCGTCGAGAAAAGTTTCGTCACCGCGCCGGGTTTTTTCTTGTTTTTGGAAGCGAGCTTTTCAAACATCGTCGACATCGATGTCGGGTCGTAACCGGCGGCGTAAAGATATTGAACGCCCAGACTGTCGGCTTCCTCTTCGGCGCCGCGCGAGAATTTCAGCATCGCCAGTCCGCCCAAAATACCGCCGCCGTTTTGCAGAATCGTGCTGACAATCGGTCCGCCGAAAATAATTCCCGCCAGCATTCCGTAATTCATCAAGGTTCCTTTACCCTGATTTTCCATTGCGTGGCGAGCGGCGACGTGACCGATTTCGTGCGCCATCACGCCGGCGAGTTCGGCTTCGTTATCGGCGGCGAGCAGCAAGCCTTTGTTGACGAAAAAGAAACCGCCCGGAAGCGCGAAAGCGTTTACTTCGTCGCTGTCGATAACTTTAATCGTAAACGGCACTTTGGCGTCCGAATGCAGCACGACATTTTGCCCGACGCGATTGACGTATTCGGTGACGAGCGGGTCGTCGATCAATTTCGCCTGCTGTTCGACTTCCGTCGCCAGCTGTCTGCCGATTGCCATCTCTTTTTCTTTCGAGCCGCCGAGCCAGCCGGTAACTTTATTGCCGAAACTGCCATTGATATTTCGTTTGCCGATTTGCGACGGGTCGTCCTTGACGGGAAGAATTTTATCCGTGCCGCTTTGAGCCGTCACTTGAACATTCGGACTTTCCTGTTCCTGCTTTTTAACTTTCTTATCTTTTTTAGTTTGTCCGGCAGTTGTTTGCGCCGCGACATTTGCCGGATAAAACGCGACCGCTCCGAGCCAAAAGTTCAGCACCAAAAACCCCGCGCCGTATTTGCGAATCGAACCTTTACGCATAAAAATCTCCATTAAAAATCCTTTCACTGATATTTTTGATTCCAGCCTTTCATTAATTGTATTGGCAACGAATTTTTTGATGCTTCAATTTCATATAAAGTTGTGAAATTATCAGTCGAAAAAAAAGAAATTTTTCATTTTCCAAAGTTTCGATAAAAATAGTTTTTTTTAACGGTGAAAATTGATAAAGTAGTAAGAAGCCGATGTTTTTCCGGCAAAGAACTTTATTTGACGCGTCCCGCATTTTGCAATTTAAATCTGCCGAAATACAATTTTTCAGAGAACTGATAAATTGTCACGCCGCTTCCGGTTATTAAATAATTTTCAAATCTGATGAAACGAATTCAGGAAAAAGTAAAAGATATTGTCGACGCACGACCATACAAAAGTTTGCGGGATTTTATTTCCGACCCGTTGCAAACCGTCTCGATTTATCATTTCACCGATTTTACATCGGAATTAATGGTGAAATGGCTCGATAAAATCGCTTCGGTGCAAATCGGAAGCGGCGCGGCGTTTGCGCTGGCGGGCTATCGCGGCGTCGGGAAAAGTCATTTTTTAGCTGCACTCGGATCAGTCGTCGCGTACCCTGAACTGCGCTCGCGCATTACAGACCGGCACGTTGCGGCAAGTGCGCAGCTTTTGCGGCGCTCTCGTTATTCGGTCGCTTACGTCAGACGCGGAACGAACCAGACTTTAATCGGCGAGATAAAGGAAGCGATTGCCAAAACTTTTGAAATTGATGCGGCAAGTTTAAGCAATTCGGTTCCCGATATGCTGAATTGGGCAGCAGATAAAGCCGGAGATTTACCGTTCGTTCTTTTTGTCGACACTGCTTTTGAACGCGCATCGCGCGTCTCGCGTGACGACGGAGTTTTGTTGGGCGAAATCGCGTTCTTGGCTAAAAATCTAAATGTCTTCGTTGCCGTCGCTCTCGATGATGATATTGCCGGTGCCGATGGAATTAACGCGGCGATTTCCGGGAATTTTACGATTGATTATCTCGACCAGGAACATCTCTATCGCATCGTCGACGCGCATATTTTTCCGAAATTCAGGCAAATGCAGTTGCTGCTGCACGAGGTTTATAACAACTTCAAAGAAATTCTGCCGCACTTTCGCTGGAGCGAGCAGCGTTTCTCGTCGCTTTATCCGCTGCATCCGATTCTGCTCGAAATCGCGCCGTTCGTGCGGCTCTACGAACCCGAATTCGCTCTGCTCGGCTTTGCTTCGGAAGCCGGCGCGAAAATTCTCGGGCGTCCCGCAAACTCCTTGATTGCGCTCGACGAAGTTTTCGACAACGTTGAGACATCGTTTCGCAAAGTCGAAGAGTTGAAAGAAGCGTTTCAGGCTTTTGACCGGCTCAGCGCGGCGATTAATACCCAGATTCCCCCGATGCAGCGACTACAGGCGAAACTGGTTTTAAAGGCGTTGTTTCTCTTGTCGCTCGAAGGCGGCACAACCGCTGGCGAAATCAGCGCGGCAATGCTGATTTACGATGAAAACGAACCGCTCCGAGCCGTTAAAATGGTCGAGGATTTACTCGAAAAATTCGCGGCGGTTCTGCCCGCCGGTATCGAAAGATTTGCCGAAACCGATAGAGAAACTCGCTTCACCTTAAAAATCAGCAGTCAAAACGACTTGAATAATGCCTTGACCGAAGCGGTGAAAACTCTGTCACCCGACGGGATTACGGCAAAAATCCTGCGGCGCGTGGCTTGTGAAAGATTCGCCGACTGGACAATTTCGGAGGAAAATAATGCGGCGGGCGACAATTTTACCGAATGCCGAATTGCCTGGCGCGGCGGTTTACGGCGCGGGCGACTAACCTGGAATTTAGAAAACGATTTCGACAGAAATGAAAACAGCCGCGCGGATGCGGAATTCTTGGATTGGGAAATCTTCATCACGCAATCACCCGAAATTTCAGGAATTTCCACTGGATTAGAAGAGGCGGCGGAAGTGTTTTGGCAGCCAGCGATTCTCACCAAGGAAGAAACCGAGGCGATTTTGCGTTACTGGGTTTTGTTGACCGATACCAATCTGCGCGAACAATACTCCGAGCAGATGCGCGCCGCCGGATACGTCCAAATGATGGCGGTCGAGAAAATCTGGAATCGAATTTTTCTCGAAGACGCGAAGTTAATCATCGACGGCTTGGATTACAATTTTTCCGAATCGGCGCGGTCGGCTCAAACTTTGGAGGAATTATTTTCCCGAACGCTCGAACCGTTTTTCGACGCGCGTTTTCCCGAACATCCGCACTTTGCCGAAACGCTCGGAAAAGGCGAGGTCAGCGAATTGGTCAGCGATTTTTTCAGCGGCGCTCGTCAAAATCTGGCGAAAAGTCAGCAATTAGCCGAAACATTCGCTTTGCCGCTCAGTCTGGTTAGGCAAAACGAAAATATTTTTGTTCTCGAATCGCCGGAAAATATGAACAGATTACCGTTTATGGGGGAAATTTTGGCGCAGGTCGAAACCGGCGAAATGATTTCGCTCCCGAATATTTACCAAAACTTGAGAAAATCTCCGTTTGGTCTAACGCGCGAGGCACAACACTTGATTTTGACGGCGCTGGTCGCTAATCGGCAGATGGAATTTGTCACTACGCAGGGCGACCGCATCAATCGTCGTTCACTGGATTTGAAGATTATTTGGGACGACATCGCCGGCGTCGCCAAGCCTTCGGGCGTCGTCTATACAAACAAAAGATTAATCGAATGGGCGCGAATTTTAACCGGAACGGATTTTCCGCAAGCCTTTGAAACCGAAAGGGATCAAAAAATCGGCAAAGCGGTTTTGGAGAATTGGCTGACCGGCTGGAAGCAGACGGAAATTTTGGAGCGATTCGACCGACTGCCCGACGAAATTCTCAATACGAAAATCTGGCGTTTGGCGATTCACGCGAAAAAAACTTTCGGCGCGGTTGCCGAATCAATCGAAATGACGACAATTGATTCCATTTCACTCGAAGACGGTCTGCGCCGCGTCGCCGATGCTTTTTCCGATTCGGAACGCGAATTTGCCGCCCGCGCGCGCGATTTAGTCGTTTTGAAGGATTTTATCAGCGGCTCTCAACTACGCGAAAAAGTCTGGTCGTATTTAGCCGTCTGCGAAACGACGCACGATGAAAAGCTGGAGTTTTTTCGCGAAAAACTTTTTCGGATTATCGATGAAAACTTTGCTCGTCCGAGCGATACGCTGAACCGGGAGACGGAAAATTTGTGGAAAACCTTTCACGACGGATTCGTCGAATATTTTGCCGAACGCCACGATATGGCGGTGAAATCAAATCATCTGCAGGAAAAATTCGACGAAATTCTGCGCGGCGATGAATGGGGAGAATTTGAAAATCTGTCTTCTCTTCCGATTTTCCGTAAAAAATATTGGCGCGCCGCGCAAGAAATTCGCCGCCAGTTCGCCGAACTCGATTGCCAGTTTAACGTGCGAGAGATGTTGCAAACGCATCCTTTTTGCGCCTGCTCGTTCAGTTTGGCGAAAATCCGCGAGCGTGAGAAACTTCCCGAAAAATTAAAGGAACTTGTTTCACGCGGACGCGAAAGTTTTAGAGAATCGTTAATAATGTCAAACCAAGTCCTGATTCCGCTCATTGAAAATTTTGCCGCTAAAAACAATAACGATGAATTTTCGCCGGCGGCTCGGCATTTAATCGACATATTGAAAAATAATTCTGCGGAAATACCGCTTTTTAACGCCGGTGAATTAATAATTTTGCGGAAAGTATTGAAGGTAATTCCGGCTACGTCCTTCCAAAAAGTCAAAACATCCGAAAATCCAGTACTGCAAAACATCTAAAGTAAAAATGCTTTTTACGTGACACCGACAAGCAGAATTTGGGATTGTATTTTAGCCGTCTTTGTGATTTATTTTCTGTAATGAAAATTTCAATTATCGGAGCGGGCAAACTCGGCGGAGCTTTAGCCATCGCCTTGTCGAATAACGGTTATACGATTGAAAATCTGGTCGGGCGAAAAATTGAAAATATTCAAAGAATTGCCGAAATCATCATTCCGACGCCTGAACTTTTAACTTCCGACGAATACTCAAAAATAACTTCCGAAGTAATTTTAATTGCGACACAGGAATTTGAAATAGAAAATGCGGCTCAGAAACTCGCCGAAAGTTTGCGCAATAAACCGTTCGTATTTCACACGAGCGGCGCGCTTTCGTCGGATATTTTACAGGCTTTAAAGAATTCCGGCTGCAAAACCGGTTCGATTCATCCGCTCGTTTCAGTCAGCGATGCGTTTTTGGGCGCGGAGCGTTTTGAATCGGCTTATTTTTGTGTCGAAGGCGATGAAGAGAGCTTAAAAATTGCCGAAAAAATAGTTGCTGATTTGAATGGGAAATCCTTTCGCGTCGCCGCCGAATACAAAACACTTTACCACGCCGCGGCGGTTACCGCTTGCGGTCATTTGGTCGCGCTGGTCGACGTGGCGATTGAGATGTTGAGTAAATGCAGCTTGGAGAATGCCGATGCGCGGGAAATTTTTCTTCCGCTCATTAAAAGCACCATCGAAAATCTGCAAACGCAGACGCCCGCCGAGGCTTTGACCGGGACATTCGCGCGGGCGGATGTTGCGGGCTTTGAAAATCATTTAAAGATTCTGCGCGCAAACGTCTCGGATGAAGCCGTCGAAGTTTATCTGCAGCTTGCCTCCCGCTCGGCGCATCTTGCCGAAGAGCAGGGCGCCGACCACAGAAATCTCGCGGAAATTCTTGAAAAGATTACGTTAGCTAAAAAGAATCTCAAATGCTAAAATAAATTTGTTATGGCAAGTGAAAAGAGACAATTTCAAAATGAGAAGCAGATTTTTTCCGAGCATATTCAAAAATCGGGCTTGCGCCATACAGCGCAGCGCGATTTAATTTTGGAGACATTTTTGCTGACTGAAGAACATTTGTCGAGCGAAGATTTATACTGGCTGATTCAAAGAAAAGACCCGACCCTCGGACATACGACGGTTTACCGGACTTTGAAACTTCTAACCGAAGCGGGATTGGCGCGCGAAGTGCGGTTCGGCGACGGCAAAACATATTACGAACATCATTATAATCGCGAACATCATGACCATATGATTTGCACCGAATGCGGCAAAGTCATCGAGTTTTATTCGCCCGAAATCGAAGCCTTGCAGGAGACGGTCGCCGCCGCCTACGGATTCAAATTGACGCATCATTCAATGCGAATTTTGGGATTGTGCGAGGAGTGCCGTAAAATAGACGCCCACGCCGCCGCTTCGGGCGCGCAGCCGCGGATTCGCGTAAAATCGGTAGTCGTCAGTTAAATAAAGAATTTTGTTTAGGAATTGGGGAAAATAGAAACGGAAAATAAATTTCAATGGAAGAAGTCGAAGTAAAATTTGAGCGTGAAAAAATCGATGGCTTAGTTGCCGTCGGCAGTTACTTGTTTGACGCGGCGCGGCGAATGGGCATCGAAATCGAAGCCGAATGCGAGCGGCGCGGCGAATGCGATTCGTGCGCGATGCGCGTAAAAGAAGGCGACGAATTTTTATCGGGCGTCACCGAAGCCGAAAAGAAACATCTAACTTCAAAACGACGAAAAAACGGCGACCGTCTCGCCTGTCAGACAAAATTTGAAAAGTCGGGAGAAGTAACAATTATGACTCATAAGAAAAAGGAAGAAAAAAAACCGGCGGCAGAGGAAATACAGGAAAACTACCGCAAGGAATTTGAAGAATTGCCACTCGAAAAAAAAGTCGCCAGTCTAATGCAGCTCGAAGGGATTGCTTTGGGTGAAACCTTTTCGTTCGTTTTGAATTCGCCTTCGATGATTTTCGGAAAATTTATGGACGTGTTAGCTGAATTCGGCTTGAAAATGGAAGACGACGCGAAAAAAGCGACGCGCCCGGACGAACACGCCGCCGAAAATGCCGAGAATGAAGATGACGAAGATAAAATAGTCAAAAGCGCCAAACTTAAAGACAATTGATGAAAAACCCTATTGATGAAAAGCCCTGTAGAAAATAATTAAAGTTTTTAAAAACAGTTACGGGCGAATAACAAATTTCACAGCACTAATCCGTGAGCGATAAATTACAAAAAAAATTACCCGAATCCGTCAAAGAAAATACTCAATACGCCCTGGCGTTCGGTTTGATAGCGACAATGCTGCTGGTTGCCGGTTTCCCGACTTTCGTGATATTTTTCTTCGCCATTTTCGCTTATTTTTTGTGGAAGACTTTCTCGCAGCCTTCGCGCGGCGAAACACGCGAGATTTTCGAGTTTTATTTGTCGGCAAACGAACTGCTCCGCGATGACGAGCGACATTGGTACGGTTTTGAAGTGCAGGAAGTCATCGCGCGCGGCGAGAGAATTTTGCAATTAATGAACGGCACGCCGCCGCTGGTTTATTTCACTCTCGGCGCGCTTTATCATAAAGTCGGCGATCACAAATCCGCCGTCAATCATCTGGCTTATATTATCGAAAACGAAAATGCCAACGAAGCGGCTCACTTGCATCCGTCGCCGGATTTGCGAAATTACGTCAAAATTTTGCGAAAAATCGAGCGCGAACCGGCTGAAGCGCCCCAGACTTCCGCCGCGATTCGCGCACTCGAACGCGCCCGCCGCAATCGCGGAAAGTCGTTTTTGGAAATCAGCCGCACGCAGTTAAACGAGTTGAACGAGAAAAAGCAGAAATTGATGAGCGAGCAAAAAAAACAAATTGAGCGGCTCGCGGAAATTAACGGCGACTCAAACACGCCGCCGAGCGTTACCAGTAATAACGGTGAACAAGTGGAAAAACCCGCTCAAAACGGCAGACCGCTTTTTGGAACGGGCAACTGGCAAAGCGTGAATAATGAATCGAAGCGAGCGGAAAAAGAAGATACAGAAAATAAAAAAAGTCCTCTTTCTTCCAATCGCCAACCGATTTCGGAAGTTTTACGCGACATTTACGACAACCAATAATGGAAAATTGATAATGGAAAATGATTTTTGGTTTTCAAATTATCCACTTTACATTATCCATTTTCCATTAATTTATGCTTTCTGCTGAAATTATCGCCATCGGTTCGGAACTTTTGACGCCGACCAAAACCGATACGAACAGTCTCTGGCTGACTGAAAAACTCAACGAAATCGGTGTCGAAGTCAAACTCAAAACGATTGTCGGCGACGACGAAGCGCGGCTCGAAGAAACGATAAGAGACGCGGTTAAACGTTCGGATATTGTCGTGACGACCGGCGGTTTGGGTCCGACCGAAGACGATATTACGCGAAAAGTTTCAGCAAAAGCTCTTGGCAGAGAACTGGTTTACCGTGAAGATATTTCGGCTGAAATCGCGCAAAGATTTCGTTCGTTCGGGCGCGAAATGCCGGAGACGAACAAACGCCAGGCTTTCATAATGGAAGGCGCCGAGGTTTTGCCGAATTCGAACGGCTCGGCAGTCGGGATGTCTCTGAAATTAAAAGAAAAGTTTTTCATCGTTTTGCCCGGACCGCCGCGCGAACTGAAACCGATGTTTGAAAATTTCGTTTTGCCGAAACTGCGCGAGACGGCTGGAGAAATTTATGTAAAGCGAAAGATTTTGCGCGTGTCGGGAATGGGCGAATCGGCGGTCGACGAACTGATTGCGCCGATTTATAAGGAATATAAAAACGTCGGCACTTCGATTCTTTTCAATCGTTCGGAAATCGAGCTTCATCTGACGGCGCAGACCGCATCGATTGACGAAGCAGACCGAATTTTAGAAGAGCTCGCCCAAAAAATTGAGGAAAAACTCGGAGTCGCCGTTTTTGCAATGAACGGCGAGACAATGGAAGAAGTCGTCGGAAAACATTTGAGTGACAATAAAAAAACTTTGTCCGTCGCCGAAAGCTGTACGGGCGGCTTGATTGCCGAAAGATTAACCGAAGTTTCCGGCTCGTCTGCGTATTTTATCGAAGGCGCGGTCGTTTATTCCAACGAAGCGAAGATTCGTGCGCTCGGCGTGCCGCGCGAAATTATCGAAAAGCACGGTGCAGTCAGCGCGGAAACCGCTGAAGCGATGGCAACCGGAATGCGCGAAAAAGCCCGAACCGATTATGCAATTTCGGTGACGGGAATCGCGGGACCCGGCGGTGGAACCGAAGAAAAACCAATCGGATTAGTTTATATCGGTTATGCTGACGAACATGAGACCAAATCAATTAAAATCAATCTGCCCGGCGACAGGTATTTAATTCGCTGGCGAACAAGCCAAGCCGCGCTCGATTTGCTGCGACGCAAAATATCAAAGTTAAATTAACAAAAACTTTGCATTTAATTGAATTACAAAATAATCTGCCGGTAGATTTCCGTATCGACATTGCCGCCGCTGACGACTGCGCAAACTTTTTTCCCCGCAAACGCTTCCTTGTTTTCCAAAATCGCGCCTAACGATAGTGCGCCGGTCGGCTCGACCTTTAAGTTTGCCAGAGTGAAAAGCAGACGCGCAGCTTCGATTATTTTTTCTTCCGAAACTTCGACAATTCCCGCCAAACCGCTTTGCAGAATTGCCCAATTGTGTTTGCCGAGGCTGATAGTGCGCGCGCCATCGGCAATCGTCTGCGGCTCAAATTCGTTGAAGACGATTTGCCCCGCCCGCAGCGAACACGCCGCGTCGTTGGCTAAAAGCGGTTCGGCGCCGAAAACTTCAGCGGCGTTTCCGGCGTCGCACAAGCCTTTGACAATTCCCGAAGACAAGCCGCCGCCGCCGACCGGAGAAATTACGATTTCAAAATTTTTCGCCGCCAGCTCGACGCCCAGACTCGCGTTGCCTTCAATTACCCACAAATCGTCATATGCGCTGGCAAAATAAGCGTCGGGCATTTGCGCCGCCAGTTGTGCGACTCTTTCATTACGCCCGATTTTGTTCGTGTCAACAAGATCAACCGTCGCGCCGTAGTTTTTAACGGCTTCGATTTTGACCTGCGCCGAAGTCTCCGGCATCACAACCGTACATTTTTTGCCGAGAAGCTGGCAGGCGTAAGCCAGTGCCTGTCCGAAATTTCCAGACGAAGCGGTTAGAATCTCGTTGTTAGGAACATTGAGAGCCAAATTGTAGGCGGCGCGAAATTTAAAACTTCCCGTGTGCTGAAAAGTTTCCGTGGCAACGGTTAAATCTAGGTTCAAAAAAGTTTTTAGTTTCTCCGATTCGATAAAAGTCGTCAAGCGAATCGCTTCGAGTAATGTTTTCATTTGTTTAGAATCCGACAGACAGGCTAAACTCGTCAAGAGCGATGAAGGAAATAGAGACGAAAAATTTGCCGCCGAAGTTTATTCAAAATATTTCCGGTTTGTATGGCGCGAAAGGCGAACGATGGCTGGCTGATTTGCCATGCGTGATAAACGAAATAACGGAGAAGTGGTCGCTCGAAATTGACGAACATTTTCCGAACCTTTCCTTTAATTTTGTCGCTCCGTGCGTCGGTCGAGACGGCGGAAAATACGTTTTGAAAATCGGTGTTCCCGAAGAAGAATCGCCGATTGTGTTCGAGCGAAAAGCGTTGAAGGCGTTTGCCGGCAGAGGCGCGGTCGGAGTGATAAAATTCGATGAATCCTCGTGCGCGATGCTTCTCGAACGGGCAGTCGAAGGCAAAACTTTAAGCGAAGTTTGTGAGGCGGATTACGAAAAAGTCGTAAAAATCGCCGTCGCGTTGATGAAAAGATTGCCGCGTTATCCGCCGGATAAAACAGAATTTATTAATCTCGAAACCTGGAAGAGCGGTTTGGACAAAGCGGCAAAAATCAATTTTGAACCGGATGAAGTTGCCGAAGCGCAAAAGTATTTTGCCGAGCTTGGCGAACCTTTTGAAAAGAAAATCCTGCTTCACGGCGACGTTCATTTCGATAATATATTATCGGCGCGGCGCGAATCTTTCCTCTTAATCGACCCGAAAGGAGTCGTCGGGGAAATCGGTTACGAAATCGCGGTTTTTGTAAATGATTTGGCTGGTTGGACGAAACATTTATCGAATCAAAAACAGATTCTCGCCGCGGCATTAAAAAGTTTTTCGCAGGCATTTGCTGTCGATTCGGAAAGTTTGCGAAAATGGGCGTTTGCCTACGCTGTTTTGTCCGCGTGGTGGATGATGGAAGATTTCGGAAAGGATTCGGAAAATTCTTTGGCTTGTGCCAAAATCTGGAAAGAAATATAGTTAAAAAATATGGAAAAAGCACAATTCGGAATGGTCGGTTTGGGAACGATGGGCAGAAATTTTCTACTCAATGTCGCGGAACACGGTTTTAGTTGCGTCGGCTATGATTTAGACGCGGAAAAACGGCGACTTCTGGTCGAAGAAGGCGCGGGAATGAAAATCGCGTCGGCTGAAAATATCGGCGAATTTGTCGGAAGTATGGAAACTCCGCGAAAAATTATGCTACTCGTTCCGGCGGGGAAAATCGTTGACGGCGTAATTGAAAATCTGCTGCCGCATCTCGATAAAGGCGACATTATTATCGACGGCGGCAACTCTCATTTCACCGATACGGAAATACGCGAAAAATATCTCGCCGACAAAGGAATCGAATTTCTCGGCGTCGGCGTCTCGGGCGGCGAGGAAGGCGCACGCCACGGCGCGAGTATTATGCCGGGCGGCAAACGGGAAGTGTATGAACATATCGCCCCGATTTTTGAAGCCGTGTCCGCAAAAGTCAATGGCGAGCCTTGCGTCACATACATCGGCGCGAGTTCGGCTGGACATTTCGTTAAAATGGTTCATAACGGCATCGAATACGGCTTGATGCAGATTCTGGCGGAAACTTACGATTTTATGTTCCGCGTTTTGAAAATGAATTACAGCGAGATGAGTAAGACTTTCGCCACCTGGAATAATTCGGAACTCAATTCGTTTCTGGTGGAAATTACATCGGAAGTTCTGCTGAAATGCGACGACGAAACAAATAAACCGCTGGTCGAAATGATTCTCGACAAAGCTGCGCAAAAGGGAACGGGCAAATGGACTTCGCAAGCCGCGATGGATTTCGGCGTGCCGATTCCGACGATTGATTCAGCCGTTTCGATGCGCCAAATCTCCGCGCAGAAAGACGTGCGAATGTTGATTGCCCAAAAATACGGCAGTCAATTGCCGCGGGTTGACGCGCGGCTTCCGCAGGACGGACAAACCGTTTCAAGCAAGCTCGTCACCAGCCCGAAAGCCGTCCGAGCCGAACACGAAGTCGAAACCGCCGTCACCGAACTGCACAAAACAAACATCGAAGAGTTCGCCGCGCAGCATCTCGGACAAACGGTTGAAAATGTTTCTGACGAAAGCAGAAACACCGAACTCCGCGAAGAATTTGGCGAAGATTTCGACAGGTTCGTCGAAGAATTAAAAAACGCGCTGCTCAGTTCGTTTATTGTTACCTATGCGCAGGGAATGTCGCTGCTCCACACGGCTTCGGCGGAAAAAAAATACGGCTTGAATTTATCGGAAATCGCAAAAATCTGGCGCGGCGGCTGCATTATCCGTTCCGCGCTTTTAGAAGAAATGCGCCGCGCTTTTGCCGAAAATCCCGATTTGCCGAATTTGATGCTGGACGATAAATTCGCGGAAATGCTTAACGCAAACCGCGAAGATTGGCGTGCTGTCGTCGAAAAGTTCACCGACAGCCGCGTTCCGGTTTTGTGTCTGTCGTCGTCGCTCGCGTATTTCGATGCATTTCGCTCCGAGCGTTTGCCCGCGAATCTGATTCAAGCGCAACGCGATTTATTCGGCGCACATACTTATCAACGCATCGATAAAGAAGGCGTTTTTCATATGGAACATTGGAACAAATAACTTTTAATAAATTGTTATCCAATGACTTGGAACGAAATTATTCGACATAATTTAAGTTAGGCGTATAAACTATTTTAGAAGAAAATTTTTTGTAAATTGGAGGTTATATGAAAATTTGGATTGTTTTAGCGCTACTAGCTTTATTCTCATCAGCAACTGCTCAATCTATTTCCGAAAAGAGAATTTACCTTCAATTAGGCGACACAAAAGTTACTGAGAATGGTAAATCTGTCATTGAAGTCGGCGGTAAGTGCAGTGCTGGAGAAGTTTTAGCCTTTCACCTTCCTAAGAAGGGCTGGTTCGTTGCTTCTGTAAAACCATTCACAGGTTATGATTTCCAAAAGATTGGAAAGTTAGATAGCAAGAAGATTACCTTCAAATTAGATGACAGCAAGTATGTAATTACATCGCATAAGCCGATAAGCCCGCAAACATCTTCTCTCAAGCTGTGGATTACTAAAATCACGCCGCCGGCGGATAAAGCTGATGCGGCGAGTAAGGTAATTAGTTGTTCTAGTGATTTTGAGTATTGGTTAAAAACGACTCTTCAAAGAAATGAGAGGAAGTAAGCAAATGAGAACTCTATGCCAAACAAGTCATTGGATATTAATGTGAAACAGACACTTTCATTTAGATTTATTTAAAGTGAGTTTTCATAGCTTTCTGTAATTTCCCAAGCCTTTTCATTTTTCAATAATTTACTCATCAAAGAAGCGTGAACCGAATGTCCGCTTTTTTCGGCTTTTATTTTTCCTAAAATCGGCATTCCGAGAAGCGCGAAATCGCCGACAATATCGAGAATTTTGTGGCGCACGAATTCATTTGGAAAACGAAGCGGATTTTCGTTGAGCATTCCGTCGGGCGTGAGAACAATGGCGTTTTCTAGAGAACCGCCAAGCGTCAGATTCGCTTTTCGCAGCATTTCTATTTCGTGCGCGAAGCCGAATGTTCTGGCTGAAGCGATTTCGCGCCCGAACGAGCCGTTGTTCAAAGTAAAATTAAAAGTTTGACGATTGATAAACGGATGCGGAAAATCAATTAAACATTCGATTTCGTAATTTTCACACGGCTCGACCGACATTTTTCTGTCGCCTTGTTCAAACGCGACTTTTTCTTTAATTTTCAAAAAATGGCGAGGCGCGTTTTGTTCGACAACGCCGGCTTGCTCGATTAATTCGAGAAAATTTTCGCTGGAACCGTCCATAATCGGGATTTCCAGATTATCGATTTCCAAAAAACAATTGTCCACGCCCGCGCCGCGCAAAGCCGCCAGCAAATGTTCGGTTGTGGACAAAATCACGCCGCGTCTGAGAAGCGTCGTTGCGTAACTGCAATGCGAAATATATTCGACCGAAGCCGGAATCTCGAAATTGTCCAAATCCGTGCGGACAAAGATATAACCCGTGTTTTCAGGCGCGGGTTTTAATTTGAGATTGACGGAAACGCCCGTGTGCAAGCCGATGCCGCTCGTTTCAATTGCTTGAGAAAAAGTTTTTTGCTTTAACATTCAATAATCGTTTTACAAGAATTGTGCCAGTTCTTGTAAATTGTTAAATTGTTGAAATGTAAGAATCTTTAACCTTAAATCTTAAATCTTAAACCTTGAATTGTTGCTTTCAAACAACAGTTTGTCGCCGAATTTACTATTCACGATTTAAGATTTACAATTTAATAAAAGTTATGGCAATCAAATTAGCGGGTTTGAAAACCGCAGTAAAACAATCGGAAATAAAAATTGAAAATCAATCGAGCATCGATTTGCCGAAAGGCTGGGAAGAAAATATCCGGCAAATCATCGCCTTTTTGCCGACCGAACAGCTTCGCGGACTCGAAAAAATTCGGCTCGTGGATTTTATTAAGTATCCGCAGTTGAAGAGTACGGACACGCCAATAAAAGGCGATTTGCCGGGGCTTTATCATCCGAAAATACAAAACAAAAATTCGTGGCTCGAAATCGCCGTCGGCGCCTTGCTTCAGCCGACGGAAAATTTCGGCAAGCGCTGGATGGCGAAAAGCTCTTTTAAAAGCAATCTCGCCGGGCTGATTTTCTCGCTCGTCGGGCAGCATTATTATTTGACGCTCAGGCATTCGGTCAAAAGGACAAATCTCGAACCGCAAATTCGGCAATACGCGCAAAAAAATCTAAAAGAATGGGGCGAAAAACAAGCCGACAACAGCAAGCGCGCCAAATTCTTCAAACCGCTGCGCCCGTATATGGAACGGTGGGCGAAATGGCTGAACAAAAAAGCCGTCGCCGCTCAAAAGAAAACTTAGAATATTAAATTGTTTTAAAGCGGTTTTTCTCACTTTTTTTATTTAAAGGAATTGCCGGAATTATAATGAAAGATGCTACTGCAGTAACGGTCAAAGAAAAAATAGTAGATACGGTAGAAGCGGCAGAAGAGATCGTTCGACATCCTTTGATAAAATCGCTTTCGCGTTTCGGTTTTTATACGAAGGGATTTCTTTTTATCGTTATCGGGGTTTTAGCGATAATGGTTGCATTCGGCGAAAAGGGCGGAATGTTAGCCGACCCAACCGGAGCTTTATCGGCGGTCGCTCAATTTACATTCGGGAAAATTCTGCTGACGATTTTTATTGTCGGCGCGATTAGCCACGGCGCGTGGAATATTCTGCGCGGAGCAGCGGACGTTGACAATATGGGCAACGGCTGGCAGGGAATTGCTAAACGAATTCTCGCGGTCGGAGTCGGAGTCTTTTATCTTGGTTTGGCGTGGACGGCTTGGAACTTAATTTTGACGGCAAACGTAACGAGCGAAAACGGCGAAATTCAAAAGACGTTCGTCTCGATTATTTTGTCAGTTCCTCTGGGAACGATTTTGGTTACGCTCATCGGTATCGGAGTTATCGGCGCTGGCTTTCACGAGTTTTACAGCGGCGTGACGGGCAAATATCAGGAAAATTTTAGAATGTTCGAGCTAAAGGGAGGAAAACGCCACGTTTTAAATGTCCTCGGTTATTTCGGTTTCATCGCGCGAGCTTTAATTTTCGTTTTAATCGGGTATTTTTTTATTACGGCGGCTTTTTATTTCGACCCGAAAGTGGTCGTCGGAATGGACGGCGCGCTGCTCGCGCTTTCGCAAAGCTATTTCGGCAAGGTTTTATTATTTATTACGGCTGTCGGTTTGGTTTGTCACGGCGTTTTGTCTTTGTACGAAGGAAAATACCGGCGCATCGCTTAAAACTGTGAATTTCCAGTTAATCAGACAGGAACGCGAAAAATGCTCTTTCAATAACTTAATCGCCGGCGGAGGCGAAGGATTGGACGGGTGTGCAGAATTTTTAAGCCGAAAGTAATTTGCGCTCGATGAAGCGCGGCGACCGGGTTTTGTTTTATCATTCAGTATCGGAAAAAGCCGTTGTCGGAATCGCGGAAATATCCAAAAAGCATTTCTGGATGCGACCGACGATACCGGGAAATGGATTGCCGTCGAGATAAAGCCGCTCGAAAAACTTGTTAAAGCCGTTGCGCTTGATGAAATCAAAGTTGAAAAATTTTTGGAAAACATCGGGCTAATCAAACAATCGCGTCTTTGGGTGATGCCGCTGCTGCAAGCGGAATTTAAAGTAATTTTGCAAATCAGTAATAAACCCTAGTTTCGCAATTTTGAAAATAAACTTTGTATCCGTTAATCTTTGACCATAAAAATCTATGCTAAAAAAAGCCGTCGCATATTATCACGAACTGTTAGAAAACCGGGACTTAGCCGAATCGTCGCGTCGCGCGCTCGAAGATGGTTTGGAAGAAGCGAAATTAATATTCGGCGGTCGCCCGCTGTCGCCGTATCTGCGCCCGCATTTTGTGACCGAAACGGATTGGCTGAAAGTCGTGAAAATCTGCGAAACGGTTTGGAGCGCGCTCCAAAAAGTAAAAGACGCGGCAATCGGCAGCGACGAAATCTTAGACGAACTCGGAATTACCGAAATCGAGCGCGAGCTCGTGGCGATTGACCCGAAATATCGGCAAGTTTCGCCGACGGCGCGGCTCGATTCGTTTTTGACCGAAAACGCTTATTCATTTGTCGAACTCAACGGCGAATCTCCGGCGGGAATCGCTTACGCGGATTCGGCGACGGAGATTTTCAAGAATCTTCCGGTAATGCGAAAATTTGCCGAAAAATATGATTTGCGCGGCTTTGCGGGCTGCCCGAAATTGCTCGAAGTTCTGCTTTCCGCTTACGAAGAATTTCTCGGCGGCAAATCCGAAAAAAAACCGGTCATCGCCATCGTCGATTTAAAGGATTTACCTACGCTCAAAGAGTTTGAATTATTTAAGGATTACTTTGAATCGAAAGGCTATAATTCGATTATCTGCTCACCCGACGAACTGGAATTTGACGGGGAAAATCTGCTTTACAACGAAATCGCCATCGACATTGTTTACAAACGCCTGCTTGTCAACGAGTATTTGCCGATTATAAATCAGTATCCGGCACTGCTTGAAGCATATCGCGCTGGAGCCATTTGTATGGTCAATAATTTCCGCTCGAAGCTCGTTCACAAAAAAGCGATTTTCGCCGTTTTGACCAATGAAAAATATGCACATCTGTTTGACGAAAATGAGTTAAAAGCTATTGAAGCGCATATTCCGTGGACGCGAAAATTCCGCGAGGAAAAAACGATTTATCAAAAAGGTGAAATTGATTTGGTCGAATTCACGCGCCGAAATTCCGGTAAATTAGTTTTAAAACCGAACGACGATTACGGCGGACACGGAATTTATATCGGCTGGAATTCGAGCGCGGAAGAATGGAACGATGCAATTAAATTGGCTTTAGCCGACGGCGATTACCTGGTGCAGGAACGCGTCGAAACGTCAAAAGAAATTTTCCCGATGCTCTCTGATGGCGGCGAGGTTCATATGATTGAGCAGCTCGTCGACCTCGACCCGCTTCTTTATAATGGAAAAGTCGGCTCGGCATTCACACGGCTGTCTTCCTCAGAGTTGGCGAATGTTTCGAGCGGCGGCGGAATGGTGCCGACGTTTATTATTCGGGAAAAATAAAGTGTTATAATTTGAGCCGAGGTTTTTATGGGAAGTCTAACAATTGAAATTCCGCTTAAAATCAATCGTTCTTTTCGCATTGAAGATAAAAAAATCGCTGAAAAATTACTTCTTGATTTAGAAGAAATAAATAAAAAGAAAAGCGCGTTCGACGACGTTTTAGGAATTTGGGCGAAGCACGATGAAAATGAAGAAGATTTAGTAAAAAATCTGCGCCGAAAAAGTAATATGAGAAATGGCTGAATATCTACTTGACACAAATGTTTTATCGAAGATTTTTTACGGAAACGTTGATGTCAAGAATTTCGTTGACAATCTCGAAACCGGAATCGAAACAATCGTTTATATCGAATGTATACAAGGCTCGATTTCCAATTCGGACAAAAAGCGCATCAAAGGAAGTTTGCAGAATCTTAAATTTTATTCTTTGACGAACGACATTGCTCAAAAATCAATCGAGTTGATTGATACTTACTCAAATACTCGTGGCTTGCTGTTAGCCGATGCAATTATTGCCGCAACTGCTATGGATTACCATTTAATTTTAATTACTTACAATCTGAAGGATTTTGAGTTTATTAAAGGTTTGAAATTGTTAAAGCCGTCTGTTTAATAAACGCGAACTTTTAATCGGAATAGTATTGTTGTTTGTTGTTTCGGAGAAAGAAAAATGAAACGATTTTACTCTCGATTCAGAATTATGCTGATAACATTTACGCTTGGTTTGGCAAGTGTTTTTGTACTTAATGGCTCGCTAAATTACTCAGATGAAATTTCGGTTAATTTGCCAAAAGTTGAATCAAGTTCAGTTTTTGAAATTATTACAAAAGAAAATTGGAAAGGTTATCAATTTGTCGGACAAGGCTGCGGTGGCATCAATAAGTATGAAGGTCAAACTTGGGTGTCAGCTTATCGAACTAATGATTGGAAAAGTGTTTCAATCGGTGGAAGTTCTCACGATAATGCAAAAGAAACAACAAATGAATTTAATTCGAGAATTAGAGATGCTTCTAAGATTTTAGAGATAAGTAAGCGACGAGTAGTAGTTAAGAATAAACAAGACAGTGATGAGTGGGTTGATATTATTTACTTTGAAGACAGAAAATCATTAAGAATAATAACTTCATCGAAAATAGAAACAGCAATCGAATTTGAAAATTGGAAAAAATCTCATAATTAAGTTTAGCTTTGATAAATGAAAACATCAGAAAAAAAATCGCGCCTGCTTGAACTCAGCGAAGAATTCCTTCGGCTTGAACGCAAACTAAAACTCGGCGGCGGTGCGGAAAAAATCGAGAAGATTCACAAGCAGGGAAAGCTAACGGCGCGTGAGCGGATTGATTTGCTGTTTGATAAAGACGCTTACAGTCAGGAAATCGGCTTGCTCGTCGCTTATGACGAATACAAAGGTCAAGCGCCGGCGGCGGCAGTTGTTACATCTATCGGAAAAATTTACGGGCGCGAATGCGTTGTTGTGGCAAACGACGCGACGATAAAAGCAGGCGCATGGTATCCAGAAACGATAAAAAAGATTTTGCGGGCGCAGGAAATTGCGATGCGAAATCGCGTGCCGATAATTTATCTGGTTGATTCGGCGGGCGTGAATCTGCCGTATCAAGGCGGCGTTTTTCCCGGACAATACGGCGCGGCGCGGATTTTTTATTACAACTCGATTATGCGTCGATATTTGAAAGTTCCGCAGATTTCTGCCGTGATGGGAATGTGCGTCGCGGGCGGCGCGTATCTGCCCGCGCTTTCGGACGTGATTTTGATGGTTGAAAATACATCATTTATGGGTTTGGGCGGCGCAAATCTAGTCAAAGGCGCGACCGGACAGACGATTGACAACGAAACTTTGGGCGGCGCGATGACGCACAATTCGATTAGCGGCGTGGCGCATTTTCGCACGAAAGACGAAGCGGAATGTTTGGAAAAAATTCGACAGCTTGTTTCCGAACTTCCGAAAAAAGAAGAAACAAAAGTTTCGATTATCGAAGCGAAAAATCCGAAAAATAAACCGGAAAAACTTTACGAGATTTTGCCCGAAGACCATCGCGCTCCGTATGATATGCGCGAAGTTTTAAGTTGCTTTTTGGACGACGGCAAACTCGACGAATTTCAAGCCGACTATGCGAAGGAAATGATTTGCGGTACAGCGCGAATCGGTGGAATTCTGGTCGGCGTAATTGCCAATTCGCGTGGAATGGTGCGCGGGAAACAGGGCAAACCGCCAAAATTCGGCGGCATCGTTTATACCGAATCAGCGGAAAAGACGGCGTATTTTATCGAAAACTGCAATCGTCATTCGACGCCTTTGTTGTTTGTTCAAGACGTTTCCGGTTTTATGGTCGGCGCGGAAGCAGAGCATTCGGGCATTATTCGAGCAGGCGCTCATTTTGTCGAAGCGATGGCGACGGCAATTGTTCCGAAACTCGTTTTGACAATCAATCACGCTTCCGGCGCGGGTTATTACGCGATGGCTGGACAGGGTTTCGATCCGGATTTTATTTTCAGTCTTCCGACGGGAAGAATGGGCGTGATGGAGGGGGACAGCGCGGCGCAGGCGATTTTCGGAACGCAGATTGAAAAACTTAAAAAAGAAGGCAAAGAACCCGACGAGCAAACGAAAGCCGAAATGGAAAAGGTGCGCGAAACTTATGACCGGGAACTCGACGCAAAACACGCGGCGGCGCGTGGGTTATTGGACGCGATTGTAACGCCGGAAAACTTGCGCGACGGTTTAGTTTTGGCTCTGCAAACCTGTCTCAACACGAATAAGCCGCACATCGGCGCGTTCGTCTTGCCGCCGACTTTGTAAGATTTGATTTTGAGCCACGAACAAGCACGAAATTTTTATAAAATAAAGCTAAATTCAATTTTATTTACTTTTCTTAATTTGTGGATTTATTTCGTGTTCTTTCGTGTTCTTTCGTGGCTCAAATCTTACTTAAGTTTTGCCGCTAAATCGGCATAATCCGCCATCGCCGCTTTGATTACTTCAAAAGATTCTTCGCGCCCGTAACTGTAAGCGATTTCGCATCTGTTTGGTTCATCGGGCAGATTTTTATAAGTCAGAAAATAATGCTCGAAGCGTTCGAGTATGCCTTTCGGAAGTTCGGAAATTTCGCCGTATTGCTGGAAAACCTTGTCGCCTTTCAAGATAGCGATAATTTTATCGTCCGCTTCGCCGTCGTCAATCAGACAAAATCCGCCAATCGGCGTGGCTTTCAAAATAATATCGCCGCGCGGAATGTGATGCTCGGTCAACACTAAAATATCGAGCGGGTCGCAGTCGCCCTGCGAGATTTCTCTGCCGCATTTTGCGCGTGCGAGATTTGCCACGCGCTCATCGCAAAAAGTCTGCGGCACAAAACCGTAATTTGCCGGAACGACGTTTGAATACTGCTGCGGACGGTCAATTTTCAAATAACCCGTTTCCTTGTCAACTTCATATTTCACCGTGTCGCGCGGAACGATTTCAATAAAAACCGTTACTTCTTCGGGAACATTATCTCCAATCGGTATGCCGTGCCACGGATGAGCCTTATTCGTTCTAAACATTATATTTTTAGTCGCCTATGTTTACTTTTAGTATAAACAGTACCAACCTGAATACTTAAAGTATTTTACCACTCTCTAAAACTCCGCGACAGCAGGGGTAACTGATACATTCTCAGAGATAGGCTTTTGCAATCATTCAAAAAAATTAACCGGCTGCTTTTGTTTTATTCCTGTTCGGTGTCTAATGAACTGAAAGACCCGGTTTGGAATTGACGCTCAAAGCCGTTTTTGCGCTGTTCAAAACTGCATATAGACTGCATACACCGCGCAAAGAATCGAGATTATTCCAACATTTAGTTTAATAACCAATTGGCACAATCTATTTCTTTCTTGGGTCGCTTCGATTTCAGCATTTAGCTTAAATCTAGCGTCGGAGCGTTCTAAATGATTCTCAATATCTTTAAGCCTTTTCATCTTTAGCTTTTGTCGGTCTGCCATTACCACGGCACCGGAAACTGTTCCGGGTTTCAAAATCGGGTTGCAGGATGACATAGTTTCTGCCAACCATTTCTGCTTTCAAAACTTTTAAGCCTCGCTTATAATCCTTCACGGAACCAATCAACATTACTGATTATAATTATAAAACCTATTCAAAAAAACACCAACAGAATAGAAGTATTTTATCTGATGGTTAAAGTTCAGCCGAGCATCCGTTTCTCTAAAAAGCGAGCCGGTGAAGATAGTATTTCAATGACCGGAGAAAATTAGTAGAATGAAACATAAACGGTTTTTGAATAAATCCAAACTTTAGCATCGCTTGAGGACAATTTTGTCCAAGACTTTAAAGTTATGGATTGTGAGGAAATTATGTATACATTGAAATCTCATCGGAACCGACAAATCGGGTAATTACCCAATTCCTAAGACGGATAGCGTAAATGTCAAGAATCGCAAAATCGAACAAATCAGAAGTCTAGCCGCCTCTTTTGGTAACTGAACTTCTTTAGCGACTAAATTTGCTGGTGATACGGAAAACAACGATGTCTAATGCGCTATATGTAAAAACCTTTGCCAAAGTTGTCGTTATTCAATTTAATCGCCCTGAAATCCGCAGTCCGTTGTCAATATTTGTTCTGGATGAAATAAACGAAATTTTAGACGTGATTTCCGGAATTGCGAAAATTGAAACGGTAATTTTTACGGGCAAAGAAAGGGTTTTCGCATCGGGCGCGGATTTGCGTGAGATTGCCGAAATCAATAAAAACACAGCACTTGAATTTGCTCTGCGCGGACAAAACCTGATGAACAAAATAGCCACATCAAAAAAGCAAACGGTGGCGGCGATAAACGGCTTTTGTTTTGGGGGCGCGCTTGATTTAGCTCTCGCCTGCGACAAAAGAATCGCTTCGCCAAACGCGATTTTTTCGCATCCGGGCGCGAAACTCGGAATCATCACGGGTTGGGGCGGAACACAGCGTTTGCCTCGGCTAATCGGCGAAGCGAAAGCACTGGAAATGTTTTTGACGGCGAAAAGAGTAAATGCAGTCGAAGCGTTGCGCATCGGTTTGATTGATAAAGTCTCGGAAAATCCGCTTGCCGAATCGCTTGCAAACTATACGGTATATTCTTCATCAATAAGTTTATGAAAAAATTTGTGTTTGCTGTTGTTTTGGCAAAATGCGTGTTGCTGACTCTGTTCGGCGTTTTGTCATTTTCCGGCTGTCATCGAACCGGCTTATCGCAGATTGAAACCGCGCAGAAGATACCGACCGTTTCGCCGACCGCCGCGCCTAAAATTGATGACAATATTAATCGTCCGGTAAGCGAGCCTTATACGGGCGACCTTTCGATTTTTGAAGATGCCAATCGTGCTAAAAATTTGCAGATAGACCGCGTGATGAACATCTTAAAAATTACCGACGGTAAAAACGTCGCCGACATAGGCGCAGGTTCCGGTTGGTTTACCGTGCGCGCGGCGAAGAGAATCGGCGAAAAAGGAAAAGTTTTCGCGGTTGAAATAAATCAGCAATACATTGATTACATCAGCAATCGAGCCAAAAAAGAAAATTTCTCAAATATTCAAACCGTTCTCGGCACGGAAGACAATCCGAAATTGCCGGAAAATTCGGTCGATGCCGTTTTGATTTTGAAAACTTATCACGAAATCGGGCAACCGGTAAAAGTTTTGGAAAACGTGCGGAAGTCTCTGCGAAAAGATGCGCGAATCGGCATTATTGACCGCAACGGCAAAGGCGACGACCACGGAATTCAGAAGGAAACCGTTGTCGAGGAAATGAAACGCGCCGGTTTCGCGCTCATCGAAGATTACGATTTCGTCAAGCCCGACGGAATGGATTATTTTCTTGTATTTCAAGCAAGGTAATCAAATAAAAATGATTTTGTTCAACGGTCGTTTGAGGAATAAAATGCGGAAACATTATTTATAAACAATAAAGGAACAAATCGTGAAGGCGAAGGAATTACCCGATGATGACAAATAGAGCAAAAGATTCTTTGCGCGGTTTGGTGAAGGAACTTTACGCGAGAACCGTAACTCTCGCGGGAAAAGATAAAGACGTTTCGGAAGAATTTCAATCTCTTCGTTTCGCACGCTACGACGAAGCGGGCAATAAAATTGAAGAAGCATATTTCAATTCCGACGATTCTTTGCTCTTCAAAACCCTTCGGACTTATGACCGGGTGGGCAAACTCGTCGAACAGGCGAATTTTGATGCGAATGAATCACCGACTTTTAAGATAATCTTTGAATACGACCACGAGGGAAGATTGTTTGAGAAAAAAACATTCGGGGCTGACGGCTCTCTGGAAAGCGTGCTTCGCCCAAGCTATACAGCCAAAGGATTACGAATCGAAGAAGAAATGTTGCCGTTTTCCGAAAGCGATGACGTTGCCTTCCTCATCGGAATTGAAGAAACCGATTTCAGTTTTTCGGCTCAAGGCATCCGCAAAATCAGGAAAATCTATGACAGCAAGGGGAAAACGATAGACATAACTCTATACGACAATAAAGAAAAGCGGACGGGCAAAATCTTGCTCACTTATAACAATGAAGGCAACCTGATTGAAATAGAACATTATGGCAGCGACGGGTTTTATCCCGCCGGTGAAATAACGAAATGGCAGCGCGTTTTAGAACCTCTGATTACGCGCTTGATTAAAATCTTTCTTTTTCTAAAGTGCATTTACAGTTTCGGAATTAAAGGCGAATTTAGAAAAGCGGCGCGATGTTTTGTTTTTGGTCCACTCACTATGCTGAATGTTTTTGTCTATGATAAAAACGGACGAATCGTTGAAGAACAAACTCTTTTCATCGGTTCGATAGTGATGAAGAAAGTCATTGCCTGTGATGAAGAAGGCAACAAAGTCGAAGAGAATGAATATTTTAACGACGAATTGGTTCAAAGACAAAGTTACAGCCGTAAATACGACTCGCACCAAAACTGGATTGAAGAAACCGTTTCTTCTCAATTTCAGGTGGAGGAAAAAGGCGAACAAACAACGGTTTTTACATACCGAACTATCAGCTATTATTCCGATTAACCATTTTTAAATTACACTCATTTGTTTAAGAATTTTGCGATTCCGCTTTGGCAGTCTTCCGTCATTCGAGCAATCGTATTCACGTCAACGCCTGATTCGAGCGCGTTTTCAAACGTCATCGCGTCCATTTGATACAAAAGTTTTTTGGATAAAACGACGGCGGAGCGCGAAACTTTTTCGTAAACCGAAACATAGCTTTTTACGTTTTCTTCAAAAGTTTCGTCGTCAAAAACTCGATTGATTAAGCCGAATTTTTCCGCCGTTTCCGCGTCGAATTCAAAACCTTGCGTGGCGAGTTCAAAAGCGCGTTTTTCCGAAACATTGCGCCGCAAAATCGCCATTACCATTGCCGGAACGAAACCGATTTTAACTTCCGGGTAACCGAAACGCGCGGAGTTTGTCGCAAGAACAATATCGCAAGCCGTCGCCAAACCGCAGCCGCCCGCCAATGCTCTGCCGCTAACCGCCGCAACCACGGGAATTTTTATTTTGCGAATCAGCGCAAATAATTCCATCAAATTTCTCGCATCGTCCCAATTTTCCAAAACATCGCTTTCCGAAATTTTTTGCAGCGCCGACAAATCCGCGCCCGAACAAAAATCTTTGCCCGCGCCTTTGATTACAATAGTCCGTAAAGTTTCGTTTTTGTCGGTTTCGCGTAAAGCGTTTTTCAATTCGTTAATCAGCGCGTCGTTCAAAGCATTGCGCTTTTCGGGACGATTCAAAGTAACGGTAAAAATCGTGTTTTCAGTAAAAGTTAAAATTTCAGACATTTTCTTTGGAAGTTTTGACGCTCGCCGTTAGCATTTTGATTAGTTCGACACAATCGTCATTTATTGAAGTGTAAGGTTTATCGTCCAAGTATTCACCTTCTCGCAGAATTAAAAGCCAAAACTCGGTTTCCGATGCCTTCTTCAACGCGATTTGCATATCGCCTGAAAAAACTTGCTTTGATTCGGCTTGAGTCGCGTCTTTGATAAATTTTGCGATGTGTGTTCCCGAAAGTAAAACTTGTTTGCTTAAAACATATTCATTCTTTTCTTCGGATAAAAAGCGATAAAGTTTGACAATCCGTAAAGCAAACTTTATCGCCTTTTCCAAAACCAGACTTTTGCTCATATTCTTCTCTTTGAAAAACAGCGAATAGTTGACAGCGAATAGTTAAAAGCTGTTCGTTTTTCGCTGTCAACTATTCGCTGTTCAAACAGTAATAAAAACAAAATTAACAAAGAAATTATTTAAAGTAATTTTGTCGCTCTATCAATTTCCGCCGCAAAGTCTTGCAGCTTTCGAGCAATTATTTCGATATTGTCGCTCGCTTCCGTCCAATTGCGCTGCTCGATTGCTTCGCGCACGCCGGGCATCGTTTTTACGCCGTAGCCGGTGTAATAACCGGGCGCGTAAATTTGATGTCTGAACCAATTGCGGCGCGGCAAACCGGCATCGCTTATCAATGCGCGTTCGGTTTTGAAAAGAATTTCGTCTAAAGATTTTTGCGCGGACGGCGAAATTTGTTTTCCTTTAGTTGCCGTTTGATAATTTTTTGCGCTTTCCTGCAATTTTGCCAGAGCATTTTGGAGCGGCGCGAAATTCAAGAAAGGCACATCGGCTTTCGTTTGCGGCATTACAAAAGTTTCCTTCGGGTCTTGCACGGCTTTGAGCGTCCCATTTGAAATCATTTGATTCATCGTTTTGGTGTCTTCCCGCATCGTGTCGGCGAGCGTTGTCAATTCTTTGACATAAACGCCGATTGTGTCGGCAAAATTCATAAATTCAAACGGCAGAGTATCGGCATTGGCAAGCCGCAGCGTCATTCGTCCGGCGGTTTGCGCGAGCGCGATGCCGTAATCGAAATTCGGGTCGCCGAAGCGCGTGAAATGGTCGAACGAATCGTAAATCGAATGATAAGAGCCGCCGCCGTCTTCGCCGCCGAAACCCAAATTCAAAGAAGCAATTCCGAGATGCTGCAAAAACGGCGTGTAATCCGAGCCTGCGCCCAACGCGCCGATTCGTAAATCGCCTCGCTCACGCGCTTCGCGTTTGTCGTTCGGCGAGCCGTTCACCAATCTGGAATCCTTCAAGCGTTCGCTGACGGAGATTTTTGTCTGTGGATCAGTAACATCTCTCGCTACCTCATTGACGAATTTTTCGAGCGTATGCGAACCGCTGACGCCTAAAAAACCGCGTCCGTTTGAATCGGAGTTGATATACACGGCGGCTTTGTTTTTTAATTCGTCGGCGTGTGTTTCCACCCATTCGGTTGAACCTAGAAGTCCGGGCTCTTCGCCGTCCCAGGCGCAAAAAACAATTGTGCGTTTCGGCTTAAAACCCTGTTTTGCCAATTCGCCGATGCCGCGAGCTTCTTCCATCATCGAAACTTGTCCACTCAGAGGGTCGTCCGCGCCGTTCACCCAAGCGTCGTGATGATTGCCGCGAATAATCCATTCGTCAGGTCTTTCACTTCCGCGCATTTTCGCAATAACGTCGTAAATCGGTTTAATGCCCCAATTAAAAGCGAGTTTAAGGTGAACTTTTTCATTGTTCACGCCGCCGAGATGATAAGTTATCGGCAACGCGCCGCGCCAATTTTGAGGAGCGACCACGCCGCCCAAGTTTCTCAAAAGCGGCAAAGCATCTCCATAAGAAATTGGCATCACGGGAATTTTCGTCAATGTCGTAGCGTCTTTCAAAGCAAGACGTTTCGCACCTTTCGTCGAGCCGATTCCCGGCGTTAAAGGGTCACCCGGAAATGTCGGCATATCGGCAACCGAGCCGCGCTGCGCTCCGTTTTCACCGCGATAAGCGCCTTTCGGATAAACGTCGCCTTGAAAAAAGCCGTCGTCACGCGGGTCTGAATAAATCAAACAGCCGATTGCCCCGTGTTCCGCCGCGACTTTGGGCTTGATGCCGCGCCACGAACCGCCGTAACGCGCAATGGCGATTTTGCCGCGCACGTCAACGCCGCGTCTTTCGAGTTCTTCGTAATCCGCCGGAATACCGTAATTGACATAAACCAAATCGCCGGTCACATCGCCGTCAATCGAATAAGCATTATAGACGGGAAGTTGCTCGCTTTTTTGTCCGGAAGTTGCGTCTTCATTGAGCTGCGGTTCTTCGATTTTTGCCGTGAATCTTTCCGGCGAAGTCATTTCCAGTAATCGAGTTTTCGGCGTCGGAAACAAAACGTCGAAAGTTTCAATCTGCGTGTCGTAACCCCAAGAGCGAAACTGCGCGGCAATAAATTCGGCATTTTCCTTATCGTATGGCGAACCGACGTGATGCGGTCGCGCCGACAGTCTTTTGAGCCAATCGCGCAAGTTTTCGCGTTTAAGTGTTGAATCGAATTTCGACTCCAGAGATTTTTCCCGAATTGAATTTTGCGGTGAAAATCCCATTAAAATTTTTTCATTCGGCAACGATTGAGCAAAAATCGAATTGGCAAGCAGAAAAACCGATAACATTTTTAGAAATGGTTGGCGCATAAAAAACTCCTGAAATTTAGATTGGTTTAGCGAAGTGAATTTATTGTAAATCAAACCTCAACAAAGTTGCTAATTCGATAAAAGCAGGAAAGGAAATTTAACCGCGAAACACGCGAAACACGAGGAAAAACTAGTTTTTTTTGTTTCGCAGTTAGTAATTTTTCAAAAATTGTCCGCTAACATTATATTGGCGGCTTCTGTATACTTTCGGTAAACAAAGCCGCCAATATAATTTGTCTAATTATTTGTAATGTAAACCGGATTTACGAGCCGCCATATTCGTAGACTAGTCCATTTTTACATCCCATAAGGGCAACTAGTCGATTGGTGGTGGCTCTTTACATTTATAGGAGCAACCAATAGTTCCGTCTGGTTTAGAAGTGCAATCTACGCTGGAAACCTGTCCGTTACAAGCTCTGATTGCGTCATCGGTGCAAGAAGAACAACCGGTTCCGCCATCATCTAAGCTAGTTACTTGTCCTGGAGATGAAAAATCGACTGTGTATCGAAAAGCTCCTTTCAACAGCGAGCTAACATCGAGAATAGAAGAAAATCTTGGAGTTAAAGAAACTAAAAAATCTCTTCGGATTTGTCTTGCGAGAAGTTTTCCGGACTTATCGTAACCGGTTAATACGACTTGAAGACCCGTAGAATTTGTTTTAGCCTTATTGAAAATGGAGTATTGAAGCTGAAAAATGTCCGGCTGTTCTAATAAATTCATTTGTTTGATCGAGAACATACCTGAATTTACTTTTTCTACCTCAATTCTTTTTTCCTGCGACATTGCCGACGAAGCTAACCCTAATACAACTGTGAAAAAAGTGAAGAGACTAATTATTTTTTTCATTGTTTGCTCCTATTTAGTAGAATCCTTCCGATTCTAAATGTAAGTGAATGATTATGGGAACATTTGACCATCGGTGCATTCGACAGCCAAAGAGTCACTCGGCATTTTAATTAAGAAGAAAACTTTTGTCAAATAAATTCAGTGTAATAGCACCTGTTACTCTATCAAACAAATTATCAATAAATTTTTTCTGCTAAAAATTCACGCAAGATTTCCGTCACTAAATCTTTCCTTTCCTGCTGCACCCAATGCGCGCTGTCGGGAATGCGAAATTCTTCAAACGGCGCGTCAACCGCTTCGCTGACACCTTTGACGGTTTCGGGCAAAACCGCCCGGTCTTTTTCGCCGTAAATAAAAATGGTCGGGACTTTGATTTTTGCGTCGGGCTGCGATTTGCCGAAAAAGCGTTTGAGAATGTTTGCGCGATAATAATTCAGCATTGCCGTCAGAGCAAACGGCTCGCGCCAGGATTTTTTATATTCGGCAATGTCTTCCGGCGTGAAAACGCCTTTTTCCGCCGTCGTATTTTTTAAGGCATTTTCCAGCGCGGCGTAATCGTCGAGTTTGAAAAGATATTCGGGCAAGGCGGGAATTTGAAAAAAGAACATATACCAGCTTGCCAGAAACTGTTTCAATGTTTGATTCTTCTTCCACACAGACGCGGGCGGAACTTGCAAAGCCGCGAGTTTTGAAACGTATTCGGGATGTTTCAGCGCCGTCGCCCAGGCGATGCTCGCGCCCCAATCGTGTCCGACGATTGCGGCATTTTCGCGTCCGAAATGTCTAATCAAACCCGTTACGTCGTCAACCAATTTATCAATCGAATAATCTCCGATATGCGGAGGTTTATCAGACAAATTGTAGCCGCGCATATCCGGCGCGACGACTGTGTAATCATCGCTCAATGCCGCGATTTGATGCCGCCACGAATACCAGAATTCGGGAAAGCCGTGCAGTAAAATCACCAGCTTTTCGCCGTCGCCGGCTTTTGCATAATGAAGTTTTACCGCGCCGATTTGAGCGTAATCAAAATTTATTTCGTTCATAAAATTCCTAAATTGCTGACTTCATCGTCGGGAACTTCGATTTTCATTCTGAGCAAGGCAGTCGAAAAAGTTTTGCCCTGTGCGTCGGTCATCAAAGAAAGTGTTCCGCCGCCGCCGAGCGATTCGTGGAGTAGAAAATTCAAAGCATTTAAATTCGGCAATTCAAAACGCTCAACAGAGCCTTTCACCATCTCGCCAAAATGTTCTTTAACTTTTTCTTCTGTAACTTCGCGCACAAGAAGCGGGTAAAATTCCTCTCTGAGCGCGATAACTCCGACATTTGCCGTGTCGCCTTTGTCGCCGGAACGGGCGTGTGCGAGTTTTAATAATTCAATTTTCATATTTTTTAATTTACTAATTATTTTTACTTCAACTAGAACTTTAATAGTTGGGTTGACGACAGTTATAGTTTGTATTTAACTGCCCTCATTAAATGTGGAAATAATTAGCTTTAATCTGACAACATAAAGTTACATCAAAGGTTTTTTTTTAATTTGTTCGTCCAAATTTTTTAGCTTAAATTTATAAAATGCTGCAAGAACAAGTGAGTGCGTGATTTCTCCACTTTCTATAAGTTGTTCAACTTCTTCAAGTGTGGCTAATTTCGTCACAATGCTTTCGTGTTCGTCAAATGCCGTGTCTTTCGTCTTTTCGCAATCGAGCGCGAGAAAATGATGAATCCAATTGTTTTGAATTGCCGGGTTCGGGCGCGATTTTCCGATTGGAATTATTTCACGCGCCGCAAAACCTGTTTCTTCGACTAGTTCGCGTGCCGCCGCGATAATCGGCTCTTCGCCCGCGTCAATCATTCCGCCCGGGATTTCTAAGATTATTTCTTCGGTTCCATGTCGAAACTGTTCGATTAAAACGACTTGTTCGTCTTTTGTCAAAGCAATCACATTTACCCAATCGGGATTTTCGACGACAAAAAAATTATGTTCGGCTCTATCGCGCGTTCGCTCGCAAAAATCTTCGCGTACTTTAAAGACGCGGCAATCGGCAATCTCCTTTGAACTTTTTCGCTTCCAAGTTTCGACTCTTTCCTTCATAATCAAACCTAACTTGTATTAGAAGTTTGTTTCGATAATAAATCAAGTTTGGAATTTTAAGAGGAAATAATGAATAAAAAATTTATCTATGCCGCGCTTTTTGTCAATTTATTTTGCTTCGGAAGTTTTGGACAAACGCCGAAAAAATCGCCAACGCCAGCTGCTACGCCAAAGCCGTTTGTAGCTCCGAAGGTTATCATTACCAACAATGATATGAATTCGCCGATTGCTTCTTCACCTTCGCCAACGCCGACACCGATTTTGACCATTGAAACGATATTGCCCGAAGCCGAAAAACAGGCGGTAAATTACCAGCAAAGTTTTCTCAATCTTTTGGGCGAAGAAACCAAGACGTTTGAAGATTTCAACAAAAACGGCAATGCGAAAAACAGCCGGGTAATTGTGTCGAATCTCATCGTTTATCAATCGGCGAAAGACGCGAACAGCATTACCGAGTATCGCAACGTAAAAATGGTAGACGGCAAATCAGTTGGCGATACTGATAAAAGAATTCAGGGTTTTTTTGAAGAACTCGGAAAATCCGCTTCCATTGAGCAGGAACTCGAAAGAATCCAAAAGGAAAGCTCGCGCTACGATAAAAATTTAGATATTTCCGGCTTCACTCTTTTGCAAGCCCCGACGCTTTCGGAAAATATTCGTCCGGCTTTTGATTTTCAGCTCGAAGGACACGACATTATCGAAGGAAACGATGTTTTCGTCGTCAGTTACCGGCAAAAAACAAAAAGCCCGTATATCTTTTTCAACGTGGAAAAACCCGCGTCGGACAAACTTTTTATCAATTACAATGTTGATTTACCCGGTTCGTTAAAAGACACTGCAAATCCGCTGATGAACGGAAAACTCTGGATTGATGCCAAGACTTTTCAAGTCTGGCGCGAAGAACGAAGATTGACGATTCAACCGGCGGACGCGAACAGACCCGTAACCGTCAACGAAAGCGAGTTTGAATATCAAAAAAGCGATTTGGGAATTCTCACGCCGAAGAAAATCACTAACACCGACTACACCGTCAAAAATAAAAAGAAGGAAATTACAGCCGTCAAAGATTCAAAGGCGACGTTTGAGTACAAAAATTTCAGCAAAGCCGATGTCGAAGTAAAATCCGGTGATGTTAAGAATTGAGGATTGTGTATATTATTTGATTTATTTGCAAAATCCTTTGAATCTTTACAATATAAAATCAGGTGATTTTTGATAGGAGAAAATAGGTATGTTGAAAATAACAAACATCTTCACTTTGCTTCTCGTAATGATTTTCTTTGCTTTAACTGTTGGGTGTCAGGTGAAAATGCGCCGTCCAAGCAGGTATTTAATTCCGCAGGATTATATTGGTTGGGTGCGAATTGACTTTAAAGTAGCTGGCGCACCTTCTTTGCTATTGGAAGACAATCATTTCCTTTTTAAATTTCCCTGTTCAGGTCGTCTTGAAACTTCTTTCGATATTGAATACGGTTCAGCAGACGATGAATATTTTTATTATTCAGGTAAAGAAAGAAAGAAACTTAAGGTGTCAACTTTGGATGATACTGGAATGATTAGAGCAGGTTTTAATGGAAGCTCAGAAAAAGGAAAAATGGGCAACAATGAGCGTCAAATCATTTCAACCTTTGAATATTTCTTTATTGGTTCAGATGAAGATTTGCAAAAATACGGTCAGGAAAAAGATGAGAATGGTCAGCCAAAAGTTGGTTGCTTGAAGAAAATAACAAAAACTAAGTGATTTGAATGACACTTCATTCAAATCACTTCCTTATGCTTCCAAAATCTCAACTTTTGTTTCAATCAAATTTTTTGGAATCAGAGCAGGGAAATACGCCATAATTTCTTCAACCTTTGGTCGTCCGCCCGCAAAACCCGTAACCGATGGCGGACCGGTTAAGATAAGCGGCGCGAGTTCTTTGGTAAATCTTTCGACCGCATCTTTGCTTTGCCCGCGCACGCCGACGCGAAGCTGGACTTCGGGAATGTCTTTCGCCGGCTCGCCCGCGAGATGTCCGTGCGTAGCGTTCACGCCGACGAATTCCGTTAAAATTACATCGAATTTCAAACCTAATTTTTCAAGCCGCGCACGCAGAATTTTATCGGCGGCTTTAGCTTTTTCATATGCTTCGGGATACGAATAAACAAGCGTTCCGACGGCTTTCCAGCCAGCCGAATATGCAACCGAGAGTTTGTAAAATTCGGTGTTCGGTTTGCCTTTGATGCCGAAAACTCGGACGCGGTTTTCGCCGTCGTCTTTGAGATGAATCGTCGTGAAATCGGCAATAACGTCGGGCGTGATATAAGCGTGCGGGTCGCCCATTTCATACAAAAGCTGTTCTTTGATGGAAGGAATGTTGACGCGCCCGCCGGTTCCATCGTGTTTTGTGATGACGAATTCGCCGTTCGGAAACGCTTCGACAATCGGAAAGCCGACGCTTGCCATATTTGGAATCGCCTGCCAATCGAACTGACAATTTCCGCCCGAACACTGCGCTCCGCATTCGATAATGTGTCCGGCAATCGTGCCAATTGCAACTTTGTCCCAATCCGCAAACGTCCAGCCGAATTCGTGCATCAGCGGCGCAAGCGTCAAACCCGTATCGGTCAATCGCCCGCCGATAACGATTTGTGCGCCTTTGTCCAATGCTTCGACGAGCGGCTGTGCGCCGAGGTAAACATTCGCGCTCTGCACTTTATCGCGGATTGCGGCGAGCGGCACGCCCGTTTCCATATTGTTTATCACAACACCTTTTTCTATAAATTCATCAAGTCGCGGCAAAACGTCGTCGCCCGTTATCATTCCGATTTTTAATTTTCCCGAAAATCCCAAATCTCTCGCAACATCTCTCACCGCGTCGGCGCAGCCTTTGACGTTGACGCCGCCCGCATTTGCCGTAACTTTAATGTTTCGCTCAATACAATCAGGCAAAATTTCGCGCATCAAGCCGACAAAATCGCGTGCGTAACCGGCGTTCTGGTCACGCGATTTTTGCTTTTGCAGAATGGACATCGTAACTTCCGCTAGATAATCGAGCATTAAATAATCAATCTGACCGCCGCGCACTTGTTCGACCGGCGCGGTCAGCAAATCGCCCCAAAACCCCTGTCCGCCGGCAACTCTAACTTTTTCTTTCATATAACTTTGATTAAAAAACAAAAAATTGAGACGGTCAACAATCACTCTAAAGATTGTTGACCGTCTTTGAAACCAAAACACTAAAAATTAGTGTCCGAGAAAAATCTTTTTCGTGCGGCTGGTTACGGCTTTTGCTCCGCGTTTGGTTTTATGCGCGGTATATTTTGTTCCCTGAACCGTTTTAGTTCCGACGTATTTTCCGGCTTGATAAGTTTTTTTGCCGGCATAGACAGTTCCGCGAACCGTTTTATGAGCGACATATCTCGTGCCGCGAGCCACGCCGCCGACTACGCCGCCGGTTCTTCTTCTTCTAACGGTCACGCTTCCCGTTCTGGTTTGAGTTTCCGTTTGCGCTTGAACCGAAAAAGGGCTTTTCGATGATGTCGCTTCTCCAATAAAGGCTACGGAAAGCAACATTGCCAATGCGAAAAATACGCTTAAAATCTTCTTCATAAATTATCTCCTTATTTTCTGATTTTGAAATTACTTTGTTTGTAATGCATAAAAAGAATCAAATAAAAGTATGCTTGTCATACACATCACAAAGTTTGTTGGGGAGAGTGCAAGTATTATACCAATAAATTCATTAGTTTGCACTTCTGACGTTTTGGCGAATAAATGTCACGATGTCTTCAGTTGACGTACCAGGCAGAAAAATCTCGGAAACGCCCTTTTCTTTAAGCGGTTGAATATCTTCTTGCGGAACGATGCCGCCGACTAAAACCAATGTGTCATCCATTCCGTTTTCGCGCAGAAGGTTGACAATACGCGGGCAAAGTGTGTTGTGCGCACCGCTCAAAATAGAAATTCCAACCGCGTCAACGTCTTCCTGTAACGCCGCCGCCGCAATCATTTCCGGTGTTTGCCTGAGTCCGGTGTAAATAACTTCCATTCCAGCGTCACGCAATGCACGAGCGATAATTTTTGCGCCCCGGTCGTGTCCGTCGAGTCCGGGTTTGGCGACGAGAACTCTGATTTTTCTTTCATTCATAAATTATAAGTATATTAACGAACAAACCGCGCAAGCAAACCGTCCGGGCGAATAAAAGGTTTTAGCTGCGCCCAGGTGAAAAAATATCTGCCTTCGGGTTCTAATGCCCGAATGACGTGCGGAAAACCGGCATCGTAAAGAATCGTCGCGCCTTTATCGCTGACGGAAAATTCGTTGAAGTTTTCAGCCGTAAATTTTAAGTCGCTAACTTGCTGTTTGCTCGCCGTTTTTTCTTCACCGGATTGTTCGCCAAACTGATTCCGGTCAATTTGCCGCATAATCTTCGCTTTCTCGATTGCTAATTTTTTATCAACCAAATTCGCCAATTTTCCTGACATCGAAGATTTAAAAACATCGGCGAATTTCACTTGTTCGCCTGTCTTCAAATCAATTACTAAATCAACTGTTTGCTGGTCGGGATATGCGCCGACACCTTTCTGCGTCAGCGAAATGTCGAGAATATCATTTTTGTTAAAATTCACTTTATAATATAAATCGGTCAGCCAATCAGATTCGTTCAAATTTTCTTTAAGCGTAGTTTCAAAAACGCGCCAGTAGTTGATTGTGTTTTCGAGTTTTTTCTTTACCGGCAATGGAATTGCGCCGGAAATAAGCGGATAAGTTACAACAAAAGTTTTTTTCTCCTTAGAAATTTGTTTGCCTTTTCTCGTGTAGACAATTTTTTTTGGAGTAATTTTTACGGTTTGCGTGAAGCCGATTGACGCAAACACGAAAATCATCGAAAGAACAACAAGTAGTTTTTTCATTTTAAGTTTGTTTGTCGGTTTTTATAGATGTCAAGATTGTTTCCTCAAACTCCATCGCGGGCGCACCGAAAACGCAGCGCATTTTTCCAAAGAAAGTCTTTTTCAACTTCATTGTCTCAAACATTTCCGCCCATCCGTGCGTGTTTATCCAAAGCCAATTATAACTCGTCAAAGGTTTGATAATTCCGTAACGCGGCTTTTCGGTTTCTTCCACGAACGTGCCGAAAAGTTTGTCCCAAACAATAAAAATGCCCGCGTAGTTTTTATCCAGATACTGATTATTAACTCCGTGATGAACGCGATGATGCGATGGCGTATTGAGAATTTTTTCCGAATATCCGAGCTTGTCGATTAAATTTGTATGAATCCAGAATTGGTAAATCAAATTCAAACCGTGCATCGTCACAAACGCCCAGAGCGGAAAACCAAGAAGCGCGGCGGGAAGATAAAATATCCAATGCGCGACGCCCGAAAACCAGCTTTGACGGACGGCGACACTCAAATTATATTGATTCGACGAATGATGAACGACGTGAAAATTCCAGAAAAATCTAACCTCGTGGCTGAAGCGGTGAAACCAATAATACGCAAAATCGTCAACAAACAATAAAATCGCCCACGCCCAAACGGTTTCCATCGGCATCTTAAACGGCGCGAAATCATAAACCGAAATATAAATTAAACTCGTTAAAAGTCCGAACAACGCGCCCCAAGCCACACTCGCAAAACCAATGAAAATGTTCGCCCAAGTATCTTTACGGTCAAAATTTTCGCGGTTTTCGTGTATCACGAGCCACGCTTCAATCGCAATCAGAAGCGCGAAAATCGGAATGGCGATGACGGTCGGCTTTAACATTTCAAATTTTAAGATTCGGACGAATCAAACGCAGTTGGCTATTTGATTGACTTTTTCATACAAACGCTATTTTCGACATTCAGATATTGCCCGTAACTCGGAATCTTTTCGTAGCCGCTTTTTTGGTAAAGTCTGATAGCTTCGGGTTGTTTTACGCCAGTTTCGAGAATGCATTCCGAAAAATTTAATTCCTTCGCCCAATTTTCAAGTTCGGTCAAAATCTTTCCGGCGATTCCGCGCCCCCGATTTTCGGGACGAACAAACATTCGTTTTATTTCCGCCGCGCCCGCCGAAAATTCCTTAAACGCGCCGCATCCGACTGCCTTTTCGTTTTCATAAGCGACGACGACTTCACGAATTTTATCAATCTTATTAAACTGCGCGTAAAACGAATGCTCCGCGCCGTCACGAATCTGCAAATCCGCGTCCAGCAAAGCGACGAGTTCCCGAAAATCTGAATTATCCGAATCTGTTCTGACCAAATTTGTCATATTTATAAAGCGATGATTTTTTCAACGTAGTAAGGTTTATTTGTACAATCAACTTCCGTTTGTCCGTTGAAATCTTTCTTGTCTCAAATATTATCTATTTGATTAAAGAGTTTTTAATTTAACAAATTCGTCAGCAAATTTTTCAGCATTTTCTCTACCCTTTTCAATATCAATGGTTTCGTTATTATATCTGGCTTTATTTGTCCAATTGTAAGTCCCGTGAATCACCGTCTTTAAATCAATAATACAAAACTTGTGGTGCATCAAATTTTCAAACTTTCCTTTCTTGGGAATTTTGAAAACCCAAAAATCTTTACCAAAATTAATTCCCGAATTACGATTTATTTCGTCATCTATGATAAGAAGTTGAATATGCACTCCTGACTTACTTTTTTGAACTAGAATGCTGTATAGCTCTTTATCCGTAAACCACGCAACTGCAATCCAAATGATGTATTTAGCTTTTATTAGTGCTTCTTTAATTTGGGACTGAATTTCTTCAAAATGAATTTCAGAAGTTTTCAAATCTAATGAGCCGATTAATTTAATACGATAGATGCCTTCTATACTATTTAGCTCATAACCTTCAGGATTAATTATTAAATTAATTTCTTCTATAGCAGACTTTAGATTTTTGGTTTTGTCAGTCCGAAAATGTCGTTCGCTAAAAATGATTTCAAAAATATCTCGAAGATTCTTTGTTCCATTGAGTTTCACAATATGTTCTAAAACATATTTATTTCTACTTGGAAATCCTGCTCTATATTCGTTTCTTTCGCCAAAACTGTTAAAAAGCTCTACTAATTTAGGTCCAGATAAATATGGCGTAAGACCATTGTCTCCAGAAACAAAACTTTTCAATTCTCCTAAAGCATATTCGGTAATTGTCATAACTTTAGAAATTTCGAGAAAATATTAATAATTAAAAAGCAGGCTCTTCATAAATTCCGTAAACATCACGCAACGCAACGGAAATTTCTTCGACCGTCGCGTATGCTTTAACTGCTTCAATCGTCGCAGGCATCGTGTTTTCGTTTGATTGCGCCGCTTTTTTGAGTTTGTCTAAAGCGTTGGAAACCGCGCCGTTGTCGCGCGTTATTTTAGTTTGTGCGAGCCGCACGAGTTGATGTTCGCGGACGTTTTCGTCAAGCTGCAAAGTCTCGATTTTGGAAAATTCGTCATCCATTCGATATTTATTCACACCGACAATGGTTTGCTCTTTGCGCTCGACGGCTTTTTGATATTGATACGCCGATTCCTGGATTTCTCTTTGGGGAAATCCAGCTTCGACCGCTTCGACCATTCCGCCGAAACCGTCAATTTTGTCGAAATAATCGAAACAGCCGTCAACCATTTTTTGCGTCAGAGATTCGACAAACCACGAACCGCCGAGCGGGTCAACCGTATTTACCACGCCCGTTTCTTCGGCGATGATTTGCTGCGTGCGAAGCGCGATTAAAGCCGCCTGGTCGGTCGGCAAAGCGAGCGCTTCGTCGTAAGCGTCGGTGTGAAGCGACTGCGTTCCGCCCAAAACTCCGGCGAGTGCCTGAATCGCCACGCGAGCGATATTATTCAGCGGCTGCTGGACGGTCAACGAAACTCCGGCAGTTTGCGTGTGAAAACGAAGCTGCATCGTGCGCGGATTTTTTGCGCCGAAACGCTCTTTCATCGTTTTTGCCCAGACGACACGAGCGGCGCGATATTTAGCAATCTCTTCAAAAAAATCGTTGTGCGCGTTGAAGAAAAACGAGATGCGCGGCACGAATTCGTCAACGTCCAAACCGCGCTCGACTCCGTATTTCACATATTCAACCCCGTCGCGCAAAGTAAAAGCCAACTCCTGCAAAGCCGTCGCGCCTGCTTCCCGAATGTGATAACCGGAGACGGAAATCGGATTGTATTTCGGAACGTGCTTGACGCAGTATTCAAAAGTGTCAATCACGAGTTTCATCGCGGGTTTGATTGGATAAATCCATTCCTTCTGCGCGATATATTCCTTCAAAATATCGTTTTGCAAAGTTCCTGAAATTTTCTTAAAATCCGCGCCCTGTTTTTCAGCCATTACCAGATACATCGCCAGAAAAATCGAAGCGGGCGCGTTGATTGTTTGCGAAACGGTAACCTGGTCGAGCGGGATGCCGTCGAAAAGCGCTTCGTAATCGGCAAAAGACGAAATCGCCACGCCGCATTTGCCGACTTCGCCTTCTGACAAAGGCGAATCAGCGTCTAAACCCATCAGCGCAGGCAAATCAAAAGCGACTGAAAGTCCGTTTTGACCTTGCGACATTAGATATTTAAAGCGTTTGTTTGTTTCTTCGGGCGAAGAAAACCCTGCAAATTGGCGCATCGTCCAAAGTCTGCCGCGATAACCTGTCGGATGAATGCCGCGTTTGTATGGGTATTCGCCGGGAAATCCGATGTTGTCAATCGTTTCCGTGTCGATTTCGGTATAAAGCCGTTCGACTGATTCAAGCGAGACGCCTTCAAATCTTTCTTTTCTTTCGGGCGATTTATCTAAAACTTTTTGCAAAGTTTCGTTTTCCCAACGAGCGGTTTCAGCTTGCGCTTCAGACGCGAATTTTTCTTTTGTTTCAGGCATAATTGTTTTCTCGTAAAAAATTTTCTTAAGACAGATTAACAAAAAACGTGCTTCTAGTGAACAACAGTTAATAGTTTCATCGCCGAATTAAACAGTTTTCTTTAATATGCGGCGATAAAATTCTTCGGTTTTCGACACCATTTTTCCTAGCGAAAAATGTTCTTCGACCCGCCGTCGCCCGTTTTTGATTAGATGCTCGCGTTTTTCTTTATCGTCAAACAATTCCAAAATCACTTTCGCCAGAGTTTCCGCGTCTTCATTCGGAACTAAAATGCCGTCCGTGCCGTCTTCGATGATTTCTGCTGCGCCTTCGCTGCGTGTAGCAATGACGGGAAGTCCATATCGCATTGCTTCGGGCATAACCAGACCAAAGGCTTCGGCACGCGCCGCCGATATGAACAAATCGAATTTTTGCAAAAAAGGTCGCACATCGTCAGTCCAGCCGGCAAGCTCGATTTTTTTTTTCAAACCTAGTTGTTCGATTAAATCTTCGATTTCGCGGCGGTTTTCGCCCGAATTTGATTTGTCTTCGCCGACGATAACAAAACGAATATTTTCGCGTTTTTTCAAGACGATTTCGGCGGCGCGAATGAAAACGTCGTGACCTTTTATCGGCGCGAGATGTCCGATTGTCCCGACGACGAAAGTTTCATTCGGCATTTTTTCGGCTGGTGCAAAATGTTCGAGATTGATGCCGTAGCGAATAATCGTGATTTTGTCGGGCGGAAAGATGTTTTGTTTTTCGAGCGATTCGGCAATAGCATTTGACGGAGCTATAATTCCGGCGACATTTTTGAGAATAATTTTTTGCAATCTAATAAGCGGAAAAAGAACGTGGCGCGTCAGGACAAACGGCTTTTTAGTCAGCCGCGCCGCAAATGCCGCGAGCGGATAATCTCGCGCCAGGTGCGCGTGGATGATTTCAATACTATTTCTGCGAACGAAATCAGCCAATTCAAATGCGCTGAAAATATCGAGTGCGTTTCGCATTCTTGAAAACAAGATATTGTCTTTCGGAACATCGAAAAGCTCGTCCTTTAACGGCGCATCGGGCGGGAGTGCGACAAAAACATCGTGTCCGCGCTTTTCGAGCGAGTTTGATAAATCTGCTAAATATCTTTCGCCGCCGCCAATCTGCCGAGCCGAGCAAATCTGTAAAATTCTCATCGGTTAAATTCCAGATTTCGGATTCCAAATTTATAATACGGAAACCGAAATCTTCAATACTGTATTAAACTTCCTTCACGTTTGGCACGTTTTATCGCTCGTCCGAAAATCCACAGCGAAAAGGGAAGCAGGACGACGAGAAAAACGATTAATGTGAAAAACTGTGTTTCGACTTCCGCAAAACCTTTTCCTTCAATTAAAACGCCGCGAATTCCGTCGAGTCCGTGCGTTGAAGGATTAATATAAGAAAGGGCTTTGCCGCCGTTTTCGCCGAGCGCGTCCTGCAGCATTTCTTTCGGGTAAAATACGCCGGAAAAAAGCGCCGTGCTTGCGCCGAGCAAAATTGCGAACGGATCGCCGCGTTTAAAAACCATCGCAAAACTTGCCGATAAAATTCCGATGCTCGCCAAAACCAGAGTAGTCAAAATCAAAAACGACGAAGCCAGCAAAAAACTGCCTCTATATTCGACATTAAAAAAGAGCCAGCCGAAAAATAAATATAAAAACGAGTTAAAAGTCGCATCGACATACGCCCAAGCCGAACTTGCCACGACAACGGTCGGAACATTTATCGGCGTTAATAGAACGCTTTCCAGCGTTCCCTGCACCTGTTCCTGCCGGATGGCATTGGCGAGCGCGGAAAATCCGACGATGAAATAATTGAGCATCGCCATTCCGGTCAGCCAGGCGGCTAGCGGGTTTTGCCACTGCCGGTATTGCGCTAGCGGAAAACCGGCAAAAATACGCGAAATAAAAAAGAACGTCGTCACGACACCCAAAATCCACAAAATACGAATAATAAATTCGACTTGGTAAGAAAGCGCGAGCTGGAAATCACGAATAACGAAAGCTCTAATGCGTCGCAAAAGTAATTCGACCGAGTTAATTAACTTCATTAAATTAAATAACGTAACCTATTGAAAACAAAATTGTTGCTAAAATAAAGTTTTCCTCGGATGTTTTAATGTAAAAATACTTTATACTATAAAATCCACTTTGACTCTATGAACTAATTGCCATGATTGCAATCTTTAAATTTTATTTTTACAATGTCTCAATGAAATTTACTTTTGTAAATTTAACCGCCGTTTTCATATTTCTTTTGTTATCTTTAAACGCTTGCAAAAATAGCGATTCAACAAATCAAGATTTAAATTCATCAAACAGGAATTCAAATCAAACAATAATAACAAACAGCGAAAACACAAATGCCGTTAGAGATGATATTGACGAACTCGGTAAAATCATTAAATTGCCACTCGTACCGGAGGAAGTAAATTATTGGGAGGAGAATTCAATCGAGGCAAGCGGCGGCAATCAAGATGCAGCTCAGATACGAAAGAAGATGGTCGTCGTCTTAAAGTTTTCACCTGAAAATGCCGCTCAACTCGTCACGCATATTGAAAAAATCAAGCCTCCGATTGATGCAGCAATCGATGCCGAAAGTCAATTTCCCGCCGAGCTTATCGCTCAAAGCCAATTGTCGGGCGATGAAACATTAAAAGGGAAATCTTATGCCGCCGATGATTTTTTGCAAACACCTTTTAACCGCGGCAAAATAACGCGAATCGAAAATACGGACTATTTCGTTCTGGAATTGAACGCTGATTAAACGCGCCTCTCATTATATTTCTTCGTATCTTTTCAATTTTCGGTAAAGCGTTGAAAGGTCGATGCCTAAAATTTCAGCAGCCTCTGCTTTGTCTTCGCCGGCGGCTTTTAAAATCTCCAAAATATAACGCCGCTCGATTTCTTCGAGCGTCGGGCGCAAACCGTCGGGGTCACGCATCTCTAAATTATTCTGCGCGCCGAGTCTGATTTTGGCTGGTAAATTCTGCGTCTCAATTTCCTCGTCGCTCAGGATAAATGCCCGCTCGACGACGTTTTGCAGCTCGCGGACGTTTCCTTTCCAGGTGTAATTTATCAACGCGGACATTGCTTCTCGGGAAATTATTTTTTCTGGCGCATTTTGTTTGCGGGCAATTTCACCGATTAAATATTTGCTTAAAAGCGGAATGTCCTGACGCCGCTCGCGAAGCGGCGGAAGCTCGATTTCAATGACGTTGAGCCGATAAAATAAGTCTTCGCGGAAACGGTTTTCCGCAACTTCGGTTTCCAGATTTTTATTGGTCGCGGCGATAATCCGCGCGTCGAATTTTACCGGAGTGCTTGAACCGATTGGAGTTACTTCACGTTCCTGCAAAGCGCGGAGAAGTTTGACTTGCAAAACGGCGGGCATTTCCGCGATTTCGTCTAAAAGCAGAGTTCCGCCGTCAGCCGAGCGCAAAAATCCTTTTTTGTCGCCGGTCGCACCCGTAAACGAGCCTTTCGTGTGTCCGAAAAGTTCCGAATCCAAAAGACTTTCCGGCAATGCGCCGCAGTTGACGGCGAGAAAAGGCTTGGCGGCGCGCCGACTGTTGAAATGAATCGAACGCGCGACGAGTTCTTTTCCGGTGCCGCTTTCGCCTTCGATTAAAATGCTCGCGTCCGTATCGGCGACCTTTTCGACGAGCCGAAAAACCTCCTGCAATACTTCGCTCGTGCCGACGATTTCGGAAAAACTATATTTTTTGCCGAGTTCGTGGCGCAGGTTGCGATTTTCCCGAAAAAGCTCTTTGGTTCGCACGGCGTTTTTCACTGTTTTCAGTAAATCATCATTGATGAAAGGCTTGGTTATATAATCGTAAGCGCCTTTGCGGAGCGCGGCAACGGCTGAATCGACCGAAGAATAAGCAGTCATAATTATAACAATTGCGTCTTCGTCAACGGTTTTTATTTGGTCGAGCAGTTCCAATCCATTCATCCCAGCCATTTTTATATCGGTTAAAGTAGCCGTTATTTCTTCGTTCGCAAACAGCGTCAAAGCATTTTCCGCACTGTCGGCGGTGAAAACCCGAAAACCTTCGTCTTCGAGCAACTGCCTTAAAATAACGCGCATCAATTCTTCGTCTTCGACAACTAAAACATTCGGCTTCATATTTCAAAATTCAAAATTAAAAACTATAAAATGCAAAAAAGAAAACTATACAGTCTGGAAAACTTCAAGTAATTATTTAACAGTCGGATTAGCAACTGTTAAGGTAGAACTTAAATTTATTTTGCTAACAATTCAATAGTAATTCTACATTTTACATTTTTAATTTTGAATTGAATTCGTGGTAGCATCAAATTACTTTGTATTTAATCGAATGCGTCTTCATAAATCTTTAAAATTTACTTTTTTTTTATTGCTATCGTTTGCTTTGACGGCGCACGCGCAGCAGACGAATCCGGTCGACAAACAGGTTTCGAATCCGATGACCGACACGCCGAACGTCAATCCGGTCGCGCCCGAACAGGATATTAAAGCGCCAAAAAGAAAATTGGACTCAAATAGCCTGCCGGAGCTCGGCGACGGCGATGTTTCTTTTGATTCAAACAAAGTAACATCCGAAGGCGAAGAGGGAAAGCGCGTCGCCGTTTATACCGGAAATGTCGACGTGCATTACGGAATTTACCGCCTGCAAGCCGATAAAATAACTTATTATGAAGCCGAAGGACGCGCGGTTGCCGAAGGAAGCGTAGTTTTCGATCAGGGCGACGACCAGCGTATTACGGGCAGCAAAGGCGAATTCAATTACCGTACAAAACTCGGTTATTTTGTCGATTCAACCGGATTTACCAATCAGACGAACGACGGCACAGTGATTTATTTTACGGCTGACCGCGTAGAGAGAGTCGGTTTCAACGAAATTGTCGTGACCAAAGGACAATTTACCGCCTGCGAAGAAACCGTTCCGAAATGGAGTTTTACGGCGGACAGAGCAGTCATTAAATCCGACGACCGCATTAAGCTGACCAATGCGAAATTTCGCATTTTAGGCGTGCCGATTCTGCCCGTCCCCTATGCTTCAATACCGATAAAAAAGCGCGACCGCGCTTCAGGTTTCCTAACGCCTACTTTCAGTTCGTCCGGCAACAAAGGTCTGCGTCTTTCGACCGCCTATTACAAAACGCTCGGGCGTTCAGCCGATGTTACTTTTCGCGGCGATTTATACAGCTCGCGCGGTTTTGGTTACGGCTTGGATTTGCGGACTCGCGCTGATTCGCGTTCATTTTTCAATTTCGGGTTTTACGTCGTTCAAGACAGAATTTTAGGACATAAAACAGATGCCGACCATCCCGACCAGGGCGGGAGTTTGATTTACGCCGACGGCGTGCAGTATTTTCCGAACGGGTTCACGGCGGTGGCGAACGTCCGATTAACTTCGAGCCTCGCCTTTCGCCAGGTTTTTTCCGACGGCATTCAACAGGTTATCTCGCCGATTGAAGTTTCACAGGCATATGTCAACAAAAGCTGGAACGATTACACGCTCAACCTCTTGGCGCGTTCGCAGGTGATTTCGATTCCGAACGTCCGCATTAAAACGCGTAATCTGCCGAGCATCGAGTTTGAAAAACGCCCGTCGCGGATGTCTTTTTTCAAACCGGCATATTTTTCATTTAAAGCGAGTTTGGAAGGCGTCAGTCGCCGTGAAGACGTTAGCAATGCCGCGCTGTATCACGCGACGACCGGCAGTGACCCGGTTGTCACTCCGGCGATTGTGCAGCGTTTCGACGTTCATCCGCAAATTTCCGTGCCGTTCAGCTTTAAATATCTGAGCTTGACTGCCACCGCCGGAATGCGCGTCAATTATTATTCAAATTCGTTCAACGATTTGCGCCAAGTCGTCGGGCGTGATGTCGTACGCAAATACGGCGAATTTGAGTTGGATTTGCGACCAACAGCACTTGCCAAAAATTATTTCGACGAAAATGGAATTTTTCGATTTCGACACGTTATCGAACCATTTTTGACTTACCGTCTGATTGACGGCGTGAACAATTTCAATAAAATTATTCGATTCGATTACGTCGATACCGAAACCGACACAAACGAAATCGAATACGGCGTGACCAATCGATTTTATACGCGCAAATACACGCAAGCCGTCACCGAAGAAGCGCAAAAGCGTTCGCTGCTCGAAAGCAGTCTTGGTATAAATGATTCGCTGTCCGTCCAGCCGTATGAAATTTTTAGTCTGACGGTACGCGGAAAATATTTTTTCGATAAAAATTTCGGCGGCGCGCTCGTTCCCGGACAACGAAATCAAATAGCACCCGTCACAGCGCTGAGCTTTTATACTTTCGGCGGTATTCCGCGCCGCTTTTCACCGATTAACATTGACGCAACGTATCGCCCGCAGAGAACAATTTTCGTTAATTCCCGGATGGATTTAGGCTTTCAGGGCGACGGCTTACGCGACATTTCGGCAACCGTCGGATACGACACGAAGTTTTTGAAGGTTTTTCAAAGTTTTTATTATACTCGCGCCGTCACTTTGATTCCGTCGCTGCAAAAATATGCCGATTCGACCGGTAAAGAAGCGGGAACTCTACGCGGTTCGCAATTCAGTCCGTCGATATTCGTCGGCAACCGCGACCGTGGTTTTTACGGCGGCACGTCTTTATTTTTCGATTTTGAAAATCGCCGCGCTCTCCGAAACACGCCGCTCATCAGCTCGCTGTTTACTCTCGGTTACGCTTATGACTGCTGCGCCGTGACGCTGCAATATTATACTTTCAACGTCGGCGTCCGGCGCGAAAACCGTTTTGTTTTCAGCTTTCGCTTAAACGGCATCGGGACGTTCGGAACCGAACAATTCGGACAGGGAATTCGATAAAATAATTTAAGTATCGTTCCACTAATTGTTCGGCAGTAATTCTTTGATAATTTTCTCCATTGTGAAAAATCCCAAGGCTCGATAAGCCTCAAACTGTTTTTCATCATAAAGCTGGTCGGAAGTTGATTGATGCGGAAAAGCTTGGTTTGCATCCGCATAATTACGAACATCGGTCGGCTCGTCACCGTAAAATGCCGGTCTGATATAAAGCAAATAACCTTTTCGATTTTCGCCGTCGGAGTATTTTTCCGGGTAAATAATTTCGGCGATTGCAAAACGTGGTCTTTTCTTTTTTTGTTTTTTCGTTAATTTTTGTTTTTTCGTTAAATTGCGAGCATAAATACCGATGCCTTGGTCAAATATAATATCGACGCCCAAATCGACTTTGCATTTTTCGATAGCGTTTGAAATCTCGCCGAATGTAAAATTTTCATCTGCTGCCGCATCGCTCAAAAGAATGAATCGGCAGCGGCGCAGAACCATTTCGTAAAGTCCGAGATTTTCAAAATGTCCGCCGTCGGTAATGTTCAGATACCTTTTATTTTCGTCTGTCCGACCGAAAGTTTCATTTATCAAGGGCAGGACGGCAATCGAAGGACTCGGTTTTGTATAAAATTTTTTGCCCCGCCAATCTTTTTTATCGCCTGTCTCGCCTGTATTTCCGAGCCACCAGCCGAGTCTGATATTAAACAGCGACATCAGAAACGTCACGACCGGCGACGAATAATAACCCATATTCGGATTTGCCGCCGCGCCGGAAATTGCCATCGCCGTTCCGAGCCGCAACGCTTTTCCGGGCAGAGCGCAATTTTTTACATTCGCGCAAGGTTCGTCGAACTTGTTGCAGTATTTAATGTTTGGACATTTCCCTAAATATTCATTGCGGCTGTATTCATTTGTGTGGCGGTAGCCGAGCAGCCAGCTTCCGCAATGAAGCGGCGACATCGTAAAAGATGCGGCTTTACGATTTTGCCACGCGAGATGTTTTCCATCGACCAAATTCAGGGTCGCGTTCATAATGTGAAATGGCTTTTGTCCTTTTAGGCGATGTAGCTGAAAGTTATCGGTGTCGTCAAAACCGGTGAATTTATTGCCTTTCCGCTCGACGTGCGAAGCACCGAGATATGCTCGAATCAAGCGATCGCGATAAGCACCGTGAAGTGAAAATGTGTTGACGTTGATAAAGCAAGCCATCACGATTCCAACGACGGACAAACCCAGCAGGCAAACAAATAGATACAGGATTTTAGTTTCCCCGGTCAAAACCAGTGAAAAGTATGTCTTGACCGATGACAACAGCCAGCCTGTGAAATAAGCTAAACCGACCAGGAGAAACGCCAGAAATATAACTGCCGCAATTTGCGGAGCGACCGATAAAAACTGCGAGAGTTTACTTTTTGCCGGTTCGTTGCGCACCAGCGATTTCCCGGAAAAACCGCCGATTAAAGATAGTAAACCGGAGAGTATTGCAATCAATGAAATAATCGAATTCTTTATCTCGTCACCGGTAGTAAAACCATTGACTGAAGCTAATGTTCCGAGACTGGCGAACAAAATACCAAGCCCGCCCGTACCGAACAAGACCAAACCGTTCAGCACAAACCAAGCGCCGCTGACGATTAACATCCAGGCGCCGTATCGCGCTAACCATTCGCGGTCGTCGTCGGTTGCAAACATACTGGAAAGCCCGACAAAAATGGTCGATGCAATTAAGAAAATCAACAAGTAAATCGGTACGGCGAAACACACGTAAATCGATAAATTGTAATTGGTGTTTCCAGTTTTAAAGAAGGAATCGCCCTCAAACAAATTATGGGCAACCAGCCACATCAAAAATCCGCCGACTGAGCTGGAAACCAGAGCCGCCGCGATTCCCCTGTAATCTATTTCAACTCGCGGTCTTTTGGTTATATCGAAAAGTAAATATCCGGTCAGAAAAATAAAAACCGTAAAAATAATAATATTCGCCGCCTCGACTCTTAAATACGGCGCAAGAAAGGTCGGATAAGGAGGAAGAAAATTCAAAGGATTATAGGGAGTTATTGCAAAAATGTTATACCAAGCCCAAACGGTCGTCTCAATCAGCGCCAAAACCAGCACCGGTAAAACTCCAAAACCCAAAACCATTCCGTCTGAATTGTGTTTAATTTGAGCGGCGTCGGTATTTTTACTCGGCAGTTTGTTGACGACAAAAGCTAGTGCGCCGCTTCCGGCAAGCAAGCCGATGAGGAGTATTATCATCACAAACACATTCGAGATAGCCGTCAGGGTTGTTACGACAAGGAAAATTCTCGGAATTAAGAGGACGGCAGAAAGTAGGGGAACGAAAATCGTCCAGTTAAGGAATAAATTTCGCGTGTAGATTCCAATCAATGTCCACGTATCAGCCGACAAAAGCCCAACTCGGGGGCTCATATAATTGCTGTATTCTCGAAGGAATTGAAGCTGATTCGGTTCCGGGTTGGGGCAGGTCGAATTTGCGATTGATTGATTGTTTAATTTACCTTGGACTGTCTTTATTCCGGCATCTTGTATATTTTTGTATTTTTCAAAAAGTTTTCCGTCGTCAAGTTCGGCATTATCCGTTTCGGCATTACTCGATTCCTCGTTTTTGTTCAAAGTCGTATCAAATTTGCTCATCTGCTCGCGGCGAATCCAAGCCGACAGCCAGGAGCCTAAGTATCCGCCGCCGGAAACGGTCGAAAGATATTCAAATTTATCGAGCAAGCCGTGTTTCGCCAGGGATTGGACGATACCGAGTCCAAAAGTTGCGCTGCGAATTCCGCCGCCGGATAAACATAACGCGGAAAAATTTGCGTCGTGTAATTTTTTAAATACATCGTCTAATTTTTCGGTCTGTTTGTCCGCAGCAAACGGAGCCGTATTAGGTGGTATCTTGTATTTGATATGCTTCAATTCTTCGCGGAGTGCTTTCGCCAGCGTAATTTCGTATGTATTCAATTGTTTTTCAGATAAATCTTCCGGTATATTTTTTTGCATAGCTTAATTAATCATATCGGCGCAGCTAAGAAGTTTTCGCTCGCCGAGAGGTTTTTGAATCTGACGGAGCGGCGGTGAATTTGCCGCTTTCAGCCGCTCTGTCAGATTTTCCAAATAATCCTATTTAGCGTAATCCAAATAACCCTTTAAATTGTCTTGCCAGACGCTGCGAAAACCGATTTCAAAAACACCGATACCGTTACTGCTGCCGTTCGGATTTGAATTGCCTTCGATGGTAATTAATTTGCCGCCTTCGACTCTTTTGACGATTCCAGTGTGTCCGTGACCGCTGCCGTGGTCAATAATAAATATATGTCCGGGTTTAACAAGCGAAGGATTGTCGCGAGCGTCTTTGGCTTTGATTTTATTAGCGGAGGACTTATTCCAATGTTCTAAACATCCGGGAGTTTTAAATAACGGATTAGCGATTCCGAGTTTTGTCGCTGCTTCATCAAAACAAAAATAAACAAACGCCGCGCACCAGTAATCGCCCGGATGAGCGCCGACGCTTGCTTGATATTCTTCAACCTCTTTTCCGCGATTCGAGCTGGGAGGCTTTTCTCTTACGCCGACTTGCGTCTGAGCGAAGGAAAGCGCTTCACGAAATAACTCATTGTCTGCCGTCGCATTCGTAGGAAACAGAACGTCAAACAAACTTTCCCACGTCAACGCGCCGACAATTCCATCCGCCTTCAAAGGACGATTGTGTTTATCACGATTAAGCGTCTGAAAAAGTTTAACCGCACTCGCCGTTTCATCTCCGAAATCTCCGTCAACCGTAACATTAGTAATGCCGCGTTTTCGGAGTTGCTGTTGAATCGCCGTAACGACGGCTTTGTCCGTCTCGCCCTTTTGAACGATGTGCTTTGGATAGTCCATTAGTTTTTCTCCTTTATGTTTGAGTTTTTAATCTCTATTAGGCAAATTGATATACCGCCGCTACTAATCGCCTCGATTAATCTACAAATAAAGTGACATTCCGTAACTTGTTAATGCTTATCATTCTTGATGTTTAAGCAGTCACTTCCGAAAAATAATCACACTAGTCAAGATGGTTCTAATAAACGCTTTGCCTTATAAAGAGAAAATTGGGGTTGCTTGCTCCCTTTTTTGCCGCGGCGTCAGCTCCGTTCGTATATTCCTCAAAGACCAACTCGCCGAGATTGGTATGATCATCATCGTGTTCATATACCGCAGTTGCGATGACGCCATCGTTATATCCTTTTACCAGTGCCTCAATCGCTGATTTATTAAAAACAGAAAGGTTATTTTCGCCGGTTTGAAGCATGAGCGGAAGTTTCTGCGCTTTTATTTGGGTTACTTGGCTGCTGCCAATAAGCAAAATTATGACTAATAGGTTTGTACAGCGTGTAAAGTAACAAAAACTTAACGATTCAATTGCATAATTATTTCTCCTATTTGTGTGCAAGTTAAAGAAATTATGTAAACTGGGGAAAAGTGCGCGACTTCTTGCAATGAATAAGCCATTCGCTCGAAATAAATCATCAGTAAATCGGTGTCAATCGAATTTGCGATTCCTGAGAAATGTTCGACTTGCTTCTAGATGTTTCTTGGCACACCGAAATGATGCGATGACTGTTTGAATTTTACCGCCTATTATTTTTTGACTACTAAACGGTCTTTGCTGACGGACTTGATTTCCAAATCGCGGGCTGCCGAATTGTTCGGCTTGAGCTGGAGCTTTAAATCGTTATCCTCAGATTTTAAGTGCCAGGAACCGGCTTCTTCGGCGGTTTTGTCCGTCGGCGCGATGTTGAGTTCAGCCATTTTGTTATCCCGTTTTAATTCAAAGCCGGAACGTCCGCGGGACAGCGGAAAATCATAATCTGCAGGGCGATAGATCGTCTCGCTCGCTGTATCTTCTTCGTGCGAGTGCATCCAACTTTGTTGAAGGTTTTTCAGAACTTCTTTCTTTTCCATAAACGCCTCTCGTTTCGTTTCTTTTCCAAAAACCCGTTTTAATATTCAATTAAATTGATTGACCGATTAAACCGGATTTCTATTGTTTGAAGTATCAAGTTATAAAACCGTTTCGCGGACCTAGAAAACTCGCCGCCATTCTTTCGACCTGACCTTTTGTAAACATAAACATCGCTGCGTCATCGACATAATCCATATAATTGACAAACATATCGCCGTTCGGAGGGTTATTGCAGGAGAGATGCGGAAATGTCGGCTTGCCGTAATTCGGAATCCGCGCCTTGGGCGTGTCTTCAACCTGGTCGCTGCCCGAACAATCCTGAGTGTCGCCCCAGATATGACGCAAGTTGAGCCAGTGACCGACTTCGTGTGTGGCGGTGCGTCCGAGATGGTACGGAGCCTTTGCCGTCCCGCCCGTACCGAAGGCTTGAAAATTGATGACCACGCCGTCGGTTTCGGGCTTGCCGCCGGGAAACTGAGCATAACCGAGTATTCCGGCGAGATTGCAAACCCAGATATTAAGAACGCTCTCCGGCTTATAAACGTCGTATCCGCCCTGCGCGGTAAATTTGATGCTTTCATTCATTCCGAACCACGGTTTGTCGGTTTTGGTGCGCGTTATCGCCAGAGTTTTTTCTTCGAGCAGAGCAAATTCGATTCGGGCGTCGCCGATTAAGTCTTTCCAAACAGGCGGCACATTTTTTTTGTCAGTATTTTTTGCCCGGTAATCGTGATTTAAAATTTTTATCTGACTTTGAATTTGCGCGTCGGAGATGTTTTGCGAGTCTTTGTTATAAACGACGTGAACCGCGACGGGAATTTTTACAATCGGGACTTTAGCGCTCGCGCCGCCGAGCATTCGCGCCTGAGCGGTGAACATCTCCAAATCCCGCTGGTTTTGCTGAAAGTTCGGGTCAAGTTCGAGTTGACGATAATAAGCGGCGGTCGCTCCGCAGCTTCGCCGCAACGGTAAATCTTCAAATGTTTCTGCCATAGTTAATTGCCTCCTTTAAATTTATTTTTATTTGTGAAGGGAATTCCTTCATTATTTAAAACAAAAAGCGCGGTTTTTAATTTTCGATCAAATTCACTCTTTTAATCTCTATGCCAATTTTGATTAAAACGTTTCACAAAAAAAAGCATTTTTTCTCAAAATATTTTAAATATTTATCAGGCTGCCGGATTTAGATAACCGAAAAAGCAAAAAATGTCGTTATTGGAAAACAAATCCAACAAATAAAGAGATTTTAGCGACGGAAAAACAAAGTTGAATTCTTATTGTTTTGACGAAATGATTTGGACAAAACTTTTTAAAGGAATATTGGAAAATGATTTAGGGGCGGCGTATTATCACAATAAAAAACGGAAAACCCAAATTATTACAAAATGAGCTTTCCGTTCTGCGGTTGAATTTCGATTTTTTTTTACTCGTCTTCGTCGTGCGTTCTGATTCTGCCTTCGGCGCGTGCTTGTTCGACGACTTTTGCCGAAAGATTTCCGGGCATCGGGTCGTAATGCGAAAACTGCATATGATATGAGCCGCGAGCCTGCGTCATCGAATTTAAGCGTCCTTGATAATCGAGCATTTCCGACAGGGGAACTTGCGCTTTGATAATTTGCTGTTTGCCGCGCATATCCATTCCCGAAACGCGCCCGCGCCTTGAATTGAGGTCGCCCATAATATCGCCGGAAACTTCTAACGGACAGAAAACTTCGACATCCATAATCGGTTCGAGTAAGGTCGGAGCGGCTTTTTCCATCGCGTTGCGAAAGGCTTTTCTGCCTGCCGCGCGAAATGAATGTTCGTCCGAGTCAACATTGTGATAGCTGCCGTCGATGAGCGTAACTTTGAAATCAACAAGGGGGAAACCTGCAATTGCGCCGCTTTGCGCCGCTTCGACAATGCCTTTTTCGATTGCCGGACGAAAGTTTTGCGGAATCGAGCCGCCGAAAATTTTATCGACGAATTCAAAGCCTTCGCCGCGACCGCGCGGCTCGAAAATACATTTGCAGTCACCGAATTGTCCGCGACCGCCGGATTGCTTTTTGTGCCGTCCCTGCACTTCGACTTGCGCCGTAATAGTTTCTTTATACGGAACTTTCGGCGGATGCAGCGCCACTTCGACCGCGTATTTATTTTTTAATTTACCGACAATCGTTTCGATGTGAAGCTGCCCGGAACCGCTTAATATAAATTCCTTTGTCTGCGCATCGCGGTCAAAATGAAGGCTCGGGTCTTCTTCAAGAATTTTGTGGAGAGCCGCGCTGATTTTGTCTTCGTCGGCGCGTGATTTCGGCTCGATGGCAAATGAAATCGCCGCTTCGGGATATTCGACCGCCGGATAAACAATCGAATTTACGCGGTCGCAGAGCGTGTCGCCGGTTTGCGTGTCTTTCAGTTTGACGACGGCGATAATGTCGCCGGTTTGCGCTTCGTTTACTTTATCCAAAGTTTTGCCTTGCAAAGTGTGCAACGCGCCGAGCCGCTCGACGAATTCACGACTCGAATTGAGAACCGCGGCATCTGAAGAAATTTTGCCGGAAATGATTTTCATGACGTTGATTCTACCGGCGAACGGGTCGGCAATCGTGCGAAAAACATAAGCCGAAAAAGGCTCGTCATTGCTGTAACGACGCACCGGTCGCTCTAATAAACTGCCCGCGACGGCATTTCCGAATTCGACTTCGTGCGCCGCCGGATTCGGCGCGAATTCGACGATATGGTCGAGCAGAATCGAAAGCCCGATTAGCGAATCAGCCGAAACAGCGTAAACCGGACAAAGCTTGCTGGCTGCAATTGCTTTAGCGAGATTCGGATAAATATCTTCTTCGTCCAAAGTTCCGTTTTCAAAATACTTTTCCATCAAAGCGTCGTCGGATTCGGCGACGATTTCAATTAATCTCTCGCGTGTCGAGTCAAAAATCTCGCGTCCCGTTTCAGGAATCGGAATTTCCTTCGCTTTGCCGTTTTTATCGAACTCGTAAGCCTTTTGATGAACGACATCGACCACGCCGCGAAAATTCGCTTCGTTTCCAATCGGCAGTGTAAAAGGCACGATTGAACGCGCGAAGGATTGAGCCGCCGTGTCGAGCGCGTGTCCAAAATCGGCGCGTTCCTTGTCGAGTTTGTTGATGACCATAAAACGCGGAAGCATAAATTCGTTGGCGTAACTCCAGGTTTTTTCAGTTTGAACCTCGATGCCGTTCACGCCGTCGACGACGACCAGCGCGCAGTCGGCGGCGCGCAGAGCGGGGCGCGCGTGCGAAACAAACGCGGCGTAACCGGGCGTGTCTATCAAATTTATTTTCGTGTCTTTGTATTCGAGATGGGCGAAATTGTTATTCAGCGATATTTTTCGCTCGATGGAATCCTCGTCGTAATCGGTCACGGTCGTCCCGTCGGCTACTCGTCCCCAGCGCGTCGTCGCGCCGGCAATTTGCAAAAGCGAACTGACGAGCTGGGTTTTACCCGCGTCGCCGTGTCCAATGACAGCCAGATTACGGATGTTTTCGGTTGTAAATGCTTTCATTTTCGGCAAATCTCCTTTTTGTTAAAGTTCAAAGTTTAAAGTTCAATATTCAAAGTCGGCGCGGGAAATGCCTCGAACTTTGAATTTTAGAATTTGGCAGGCATTTAATTTAAACAACTCGGCGAAAGATAGCAAGAAAAATGTTATATTTCCGGCGATTGTCACATTTTTAGCTGAAAACTTAGAAATTTATGAAGCAGTCGAACAGAAATAGTTGCGTTAATTTTTCAGGCATTTGTTTATTAATGATTTTTCTTTGCACTGTAAATAACTTCGCTCAAAATCAAGTTAAAATAGTTGAAAAGAAAATCTCGCCGAAAAACTCCGCGACTTTCAATCAAAACAAATCACGGCTCGGGAAATATAAAATTAGACAGGTAATTTTTCCCTATAAAATAGGCGAGACAATTGTAAAAATCGTCGTCAGCAAAACATCGTCGGCAAGCTCGAAATTTGTGTATTTCAATATGCACGACAACGAAAACACCGCCGTCGAAGCCGCTAAGGACATTATCGGTAGATTCGGCGGCACGCTCGTCGAAATGCAGCACGGCGGAGAAAGACTGGTAAAGCTTTCATTAAAGGAGAATCAATTTACGTTTGACCCGAACAGAATTTTTACCGCGGTCGGAATTGAAAAAACTTTAAAGTCCGATACTTCACAGACGAACGAAATGACGGGCGAAGCGAAAAAATTCGCCGAAAATTTAGAAAAATATTTGAAAGCCGCTAAATTAATAATTGCCGTCCACAATAATACGGACGGGAACTATTCGATTGAAAGTTACACTCCGGGCGGAGAATTTGAAAATGACGCGAAACTTGCCAACATCAATTCTAAATCGGACATTGACGATTTTTTCTTTGTTACGGAAAATGGGTTTTACAAAACTTTAAAAGCTAAAAATCAAAACGTCGTTCTTCAAGACAATGAAAAAGTTACCGACGACGGCTCACTGGCGGTTTATTGCGCGCGAAAGAAAATTTCATATGTCAACGTCGAAAGCGAACACGGTCATTTAACGGAACAAACGAAAATGCTGGAGATTTTGCAGGATTTGATAAAGAATTTTATTCGTCCGAAGAATAAAAAACCGCGCAAACGATTTGGTGCAATCGAGAGAAAAGGCTGGACGTTCAAATAAAAACGTCCAGCCTTTTTTTAGAAAAAACCACTTTAATTATTTGCCCATATTCAAAGCGACCGGTGCCGGATAACCTTTTCCTTTGAGTTCGATCAGGACGAAGAAGACTTCTTTTTTTCCTTTGATGGAGCGCGTTACCGAGCCGCTTTTAGCGTTTGAATCGTTTTTCGCATTGGTGTTCTTTGAATTCATTTTGCCATCGGCGCTTGCCTTGTTTGAATCCATTTTGCCGTTCGTACTTGTACTTTGGTTTGTATTGACCGGATTTCCGGTCGCGTCAATCGCCATCTGCTTTAAGCCGTCGAGAATTTTTTTGCGGTCTTGGTCCTTCAAACTATCGAAGGAAACGCCGTAGCTTTCCAGCACTTTTCGCAAGTTTTCTTCCGTATTCGTGCCTTTTTCATAAACGTCACGGAAAATTCGCAGTTTTCCGTCTTCGACGACGATTGTCTGGTAGCGCAATTCGACGGGAATGGTTTTGCCGAGTTTGACGTTTTTCGTTTCGGTCTTTTGTTTCGCGTAACCGGAAACGTCTTCTTTTGATAATTCCGTGCCGGAAATACCCGCCAAATCGAGCGAGAAATCCTGCACCTGCTTGTCGGTCAAACCGACACAGCCGTGCGAGGCGAAAGTTCCGAGCTTTGCCGGATTTTTTCCGCCGTGAATCAGCGAGGGAAGTCCAATGGGGATTTTAATCGGTCCGAGCGGATTTAATTTATCGCCGGCAGCGACTTTTTCGCCCGCTTTGACGTTCTTCGAGCCTTCCATCCAAGCCTCGTCGGGCGGCGTCCAGGTCGGATTAAAAATAATCTCGCTAGCCTTGCGCATTCCGCTCGGCAGCGGGAATTCCGGGTAGCCGATGCCGATTTTATAAGTTTTAACTAATTTTCCTTCCTTGAAAATGTCCATTCGGTATTCCGGCGCGTTAACCACGATGCGCGTGTCGGTCGGAACGGAATTCAATTTTGAAGTCGCGCCGGTTTTTGAATCGTCAGCTCCGTTTGTCGCTTGGTCGATGCCGCCCGACCAGCGTTCACGAACGAAATTAAAAAACTTGCCGGCGTTATTCTCACCGACGATTTCTTTGATTTGCTGACCGGCGCGTTCCATCGAAGCGCGCGTCGAGCCGCTTTCGTCGTTGCTTTCACGCAGATTGGAGACGGCTTGATGCGAGACGTTTTTCAATTTATCAATCTGCTCGTCGGTCAACTGCACTTTCATCTTCAAATCGTTCGCAAAATTTTCGTCCGCAAACATCGCGTCAAGCACCGGCAAGGTAACGGGCATTCCCGCCTCTAAATCTTTGTTCGATTCGGGCGCACTTTGGTTTGTGTTTACAGCAGTATTAGCGACGACATTGTTGCTCGCGGGCGCGTTGACGCTGACGTTTGCGTTAGTCGTCGTAGTCGGCTGCTCACATCCGAAAGTTGTCAGGATTAAAACAAATGAAAAAATAAATACAAGCGTTTTTATACTCGGCATTTTCTTAAATTGAAAATTCATCAATTATCTCCTCAAAAATTGTGTTTCTATTTAATACAGTCAAACTGTCCGCATCGGCGAAGCAATAATTATACCCGAAACAGATTGCCGAATTAGGAACGTTGAACGATGAATTAAAACCAATAATTAAATTAAAGCTTTGCGAGTTGATTACGTTCTTGTGATTCTCAGTGCTGTTATGTTGAAACTGTAAATCTCTGCCGTCCGCGCCGATAATGTAAGTAGCAAAGGGAACACTCGCCAAGAGTATTCCCTTTATTTTCAATTCATTTGCGGCTTGTTTCGTTTGTAAATAAACAAAACAAGATGTCCAATCAAAGTCGCAATCAACAGCCACATTATTGGCTCGCCGAATGTGCCTATCACTTTATTTTCAGCTCTTATAAACGCGCCGCCGGAGATTCTACTCAACAAAATTGTGCTTATCGGTAGAATCACCAGAAGCATCCAAGTTTTGTTATTTATTTTCTTCAACTCGAAGGCAAGATAGGCAAAACTACAAAGAAAAGCTATTCCGCTCAAACCGTAAAAAATCGCACCATATAAAGCATTATTGTCTTCACTTGTATGAATTGCGTCCAGCCAAAATGGAACGCTAGACAGCAGAGCCATCAGTATTATAATTAAAATAGTAACCACTAAGCGTTTGTTTTTCATATTTCCTCCGATACTTACCTACCTTTTAGTAAATGAAAGGTAAAGGGAATATTTATTAAAACATTCCCTTTACCCTAAATTTTAACGAGGATTGCAGGCTGATTGACATAATGAAGCTACGTTTGCGAGGCAATTATCTCTTACGTTTGCAGCCGAGTTATTTGCAATGGCTACTCCTCCTGATACGACCACTTGACAGAGAAGCCCTCCCACGATGAAACCCGCAGCACCAGCGAGTATACAAGCACCCGTTCCACCTCCTAGTGCCATAGTATTATTTCCCAAACTTGATTGATAGGTACTCTGACAAGTGCGTGTTTCTCTTTGGTGGCATTGGTAACAGGTTTCACCGCCGCCGCCGCCGCCGCCAAATGCGCTGTAGCAGCCGCTAGCGTCTAATTGGCTCATAGCATCAAATCTGCCTCCACCGCCCCAGAACATTTCGTCCGCGCCCCAGAAATCCCAACCACCGTCTCCGCCCGAATAGAAACCGTCGCCAAACGCGCATGATTCGTTAACCATCGCACTAATGGCTTGCTGAATTTGTCTGCCACTTTAATTTATTGATTCGTTTTGAGAAATAGAATTTTCATTCTTATCTATAATCTTTTTGAGTCCCGGCATTGAAACCCAAAAAAGCAATAAAAAAATATTGCTCCAAAAGAATGGAAAATCGAATAATCCTGCCCAGCCTGACTTGAGAATCGCAGTGAAATTCTCTGAGTATAAGATAAAAATACCGAAAACATTTGTAAGATTTAGAGCAATAAACATCCATAGAGTATAATTTTCATTTTTTACATATTTTGCTTCTTTGAGAATTCTATTAAAGATATTTACAAGAAGTAAAAGAGTAGTAGTGACAAGTAATGTCAGCGGTCCCCAACTATATAAAATTAATTCCGTATAGCTGAATTGGTAATTATAAATAAGAGCTTCGTCGTTCAAGTAACCGGCTCTGGAACGAACTACCAAAAACAACATTCCGGCTGCTGCTATCATAAAGTTGATTATTCTCATATCACAAATCTCCTTTGATTTGGCAAAGGCGGGAACAAATCGCAAATGATTTGCTCCCACTCTATATTTCACATCTATCTACTACAAACAGGACATTTATCTAAAACTGAAAGCAATTGTGAATCTCTGTCATGATGACACGACATATATCCAGAAGCGGCACCGCCAATTCCTCCAATTATTCCTCCTACAACTCCACCTATTATGGTTCCGCCGCCAGGTTCTACAAATGTACCTGCGGCAGCTCCGACACCTCCAGCGGCTACCGCGCCGCCCACTGTATAAGTTACACCTCGGTTCCACAAACAACTGCTATAGTCATGTTCGACAATTTGTCGTTGTCGGGTCTGACATTGCGAACAGGTTTCACCGCCGCCAAAACTGCTGTCGAACCCACCACCGCCGAACACACCACCGAACGGGTCAGAGCAGTTTTCCGTTACTACAAACTTCGCAAAATAATTGTCCCAATTTCCCCAGCTAATTCCGCCCGTATCCCAACCGTCGCCAAAAAGACAGGTCTGATTGATTGTCGAATTAGCGAACCGACTCGAATAATTGATTTTTTGAACTTGCCAAAAATTCTTTTGATTTGCGGTTTGTCGGATTTGAGCGAGATTGCCGCCTTGGTTTCTTTGGTAAATCAAACCGGCGGATTGGTCGTCAAATACGCTCTGCATCTCTCCGCGTTCAGTGTATTGAAACTGCAAATCTCTGCCGTCCGCGCCGATGAATCTGATTAACGCTCCGCGCGAGTTGTAGATATAGCGTCGTGATTGCCCGCGTGAGTTTCTCAACTGCGAGATGCGTCCGGCTTCGTCGCGGAGTATTTGAACCCAATTAGCATCTGAGCTTGCAATCTTCGTGATATTATCACTCGCGTCGCGTTCGAGTCGCCTTGAACCGCCGCGATTGTTGCTCTCACGAACAATTTGATTATTAGCGTTATATTCATAACCGCGGGTTAAACCGGAAGGCATCTTTTCCGACGTTTTGCGTCCGGCGGCATCAAATGTGTTTTCAAAGCGTCCGATGTCCGAATAGACGTATGCGATTTGCCGCCCTTTTTCGTCATATTCGGAATCTAACGCCAGTCCGTTTTCAACCTGCAAATGAGTTTCCTGACCGCGACGATTGAAAGTGCTTTTTACATTTTTGCCGTCTTTGTGTTTTCGGCTTTCGGTCAAATTTGCTGGGTCAAAAGCAATTTCTGTGCGCTCGCCGTTATTGGATGTCGCCGAAAGTTTGCCTTTTTCATTATATTCAAATGTTTTCTCGTCGCCGTTCGATAAAAGCTGGCGCGTTAAGCGTTGTTCCGTATCAAAGTTGAAACTTGTCGTCGCGCCGCTCGCATCCGTCATTTGCACCACGCGATTGGCTTCGTTATACAAAAGACTGAGCAGCGTGCCTTGTTTATCGGTAACGGCGGACGGTATTCCGCCTTTGGTTTGCTGAAACACGCGAGCGTAATTGAGCGAATCGGTCACGGTTGTAATTGTCGAAACATTCTCCGCATTCGATTCATAAGCGATGCGATTTGTTTCGACCGCATCGCCGAATTCAGAAGCGCGTCCCGCAGCGTCGTATTTTGCCCGAAGCGCGATTCTGTTTGCCGGGTCGACGGCGCGGCTTAATCGTCCGCTCGCGTATTCATATTGCCATTCGCCGCCGGTCGCCGTCGTCGCGCTTTGCAGCAAACCGTTTGATTGCGCGAAGGAAACTCTTCTGCCCGCGCTGTCGGTCACAGCCAGCAGTTTGGCGTTATTGCCGTTTGACCAATTGAGATTGATTTCTCCCGATATACTTGAAATATTGGTTATCTTTCCGTTTCCGTTTCGCTTGATGGAAACTTCCCATCCATTCGGCGCGGTGATTTCGCTCAGGTAAAAAGCGTTACCGGCGCGTTGGTAAGTTTTGGTTACGTCGCCGTTCTTCGACGAAATAGTATTGCCGTTTTCTTTTTCAAATCCTTGAACGTCCGCCGCTTCGGGCGTTTGTAAAACGTAGCTTTTGGCTTCGGCGCGGCGATAGACGAATTTATCGCCCGTGCTGGTCGTTAAAACGGCGTTGTCGTCGCCGAGAGTAATGCTGTCGTTAAACGCGAAAGACCAGCCGCGTCCGAGTCCCGAATCTTCAATTCGACTGCTGTTGTAAGTTCGCTGGAAAATCATCAGCGGATTGTCTTTGAAAGCCAAATCGGTCATCGCAAATGAAAGCTCGCCGGTTGCAGAGCTGACGAATCCGATTGGAAACCCTTTGAACAGCGAATGTTTGACGGGCAGAAGCGGATTGTTTTGCGACTGATGACCGAGCGTCGCCAGACGGTCGAGCGGATTACTCGAAGCTAAGGAACAGGACGAACAACTCGCGGCTTTTGCAGGCTTATTATCTGCTAAAGCTGCCTGAGGAAGCGCAAACGCGATTTGTCCGAACGAAAAGAAAACGATTGAATACATCGCTATTGAAGCAAGAATACTTCTAAACATAATTCTCCTTAATTATTTAGAAGCCATCTCAAAAATAGTTTCGTAACAAAATGAGCATACAGCCCAATAAAACAAAACCTAAATAATTGTCAGAATGGTATTCATATCGCACAATAATTCGCCGAAAATTTTGCAGCCAAGCAAACAGCCGCTCAATCTTCCACCGACGTTTGTAACGTCGCAAAACTCTGCCGTCTTGCGTTTTTGTCTTTTTTCGATTGGCTTTATGCGGCGCGATAAGCTCAATGCCAAGTTTTTTCAACTGCCCGTCTAACGGGTCAGAGTCATAGGCTTTGTCGCCGATTATCTTTGGCGGTCGCTCGTCGGTAAATCGTTCCGTAACAGTCCGCTCGACAAGTTTAACCTCGTGCGGCGAAGCAGACTCTGTGTAGATGGCGATAGGTATACCAGAGCGGTCTGCCACTGCCATGAGTTTCGTGCCTTTGCCCCGCTTGGTCTTTCCCACTTTACCGCCCCTTTTTTAGCCGAAACAAAAGTTCCGTCAATAAAAGTTTCGGATAAATCGAGTTTCCCGCGCTTCAGTAAATCTTCGGCTAAAGTTTCCAACACTCGCCTTAGTCTGCCCTCTTTAACCCATTGCTGGAAACGGCGATGGCAAGTTTGGTATGGCGGAAACCGCTCCGGCAAATCAGCCCAACGTGCGCCAGAACGAAGTATCCAAAGCACACCGTTCATCACTTCGCGTTCACTGCGGCGCGGTCTACCGCGCGTGGCGACAACTGGCGGTTTATCAAATAACGGTTCAATCAAAGCCCATTGTTCATCAGTTAATTCTTCACGTCTTGCCATCGGTGAAGTTTATCAAACTATTTTTGAGATGGCTTCTAG
>JAABUN010001073.1_pt1 | contig 64731 bp, 51 predicted proteins | sample 5559311 | NCBI WGS metagenome assembly JAABUN01 (sample SAMN10711877, study PRJNA513370) | rock metagenome | isolation source: Antarctica rocks | place: Antarctica: Victoria Land, Siegfried Peak sud
ATCAGATCGACGAGGGTGGAGTCCCCGTACGCCGGCACGACCATCTGCGGCGAAGACGAGACCGCCTCCACCGTGGTCGGGGAGGTCATACCGCAGCTGCGCGCTGCAGGGTGCTCGCGAAGCGGACTAGCCGGGCGACCCGATCAGCCCCGTCGGCGGCGGCGCTCATCCGTACGGTGAGATCGTCCCCCACCAGAGCGCCCGAATAGCCGTGGTCCGCCTCGCACTGCGGGTCCGCGCAGGTCGCCGGCTCCAGGTCCAGCCGCCGGACGGCACCCCAGCCCACGGACAGCCAGGTCTCGTTGACGTCGTTCGAGCCCGCGCGGTACGACTCCGGGGCCGGCACCACCCGGGTCAGCACCACGGTGTTGATCCGGCTCAGCGCCACCGACTCGGTGGACGACGCGGCGTAGGTGCCGGTGGTGGGTGGCTCGGCCGGCTGGTCGTCGGTGTGACCCACGATCAGCCGGGTCGGGGTGAGGGCCAGCACCGTGACGTGGCGGTGGATCTCGTCGTGGTTGAACGTCGGCTCGTGGTGGACCACGAAGTCCAACAGCTCCTCGTCCGCCACCGCGATCACCACGGCGTCCTCGACCAGCTCCGGGAAGTAGCCTGTCGCGTCGATGTCCGCGCGCAGGTCTTTACGTGTCGCGCCGATCCTCATGTCACGACATCCTGCCACGCCGCCCTGACATCGCCCCGCCAGCAGTCTTTCGACAGACCCGGCGGACCTCACGTCTGCCGTTCTGAGGGTCGGGTAGCGCGGGAGCGGGCCGGCGCGGAGGACAGGTTGCACATCGGACCCGATCCACCTGGCGCGCCCGCCAACCTGCTGGCGTCAACCGGACGCAGCGGACGGGCGGATCCTGCGCAGCGCCTGTTCTCCCACGGTGGCCGAGGTGCTCGCAAGCGTGCTGTTGGTCACCAGGGGATGACACCCTCGTCGTCGAAGAAGCCGCCGCGAGGTCCGTCGTCGGGCAGGGTGGCGAGCCGGATGGCGATCTTGGCGCCCTCCTCGGGTGTTCGTGGGGAGTTGAAGCCGGTGAAGTCGGTCGCGACGTAGCCGGGGCAGGCGGCGTTGACGATGACGTTGGTGTGGGCAAGTGCGCGGGCGTACTGCGCCGTGATGCTGTTGAGCACCGGCCGGTCGACGACCTGGCCGGGTTTGACACCGGAGACCTCTGCGTCGAGGGCCAGGTCGCGATCCTGCCCGCGGGCCATCCGCTCGCGTTGCGCGATCAACTGAGGCTTGCCGATGTCCGCGACGTGCCGGACCTGCCGATTGCTCGATGGCCCCGGCTCGACGGGTCCTATCCGGACGGGCCCGGACCGGAGGTGCACACCCAGTCGCAGCTCGCCCAGCTCGTGGCGCTCAGCCGGACACTGCTGGTCATTCCTGCCTCCAGCCGTGCTTGGCAGTGGCCCGAACACGTCGCGGTGCCCGTCGTCGACGCGCCGAACGTCACCACGGTCATCGCTTGGCCGCCAAAAAGCCACTCACCGGCGGTCGCGTCACTCGTCCGCTCAGCGGCAGGGCTCCGCGGCAACGAGCTGTCTGCGTCCACGTGCTGAAAGCTCCAGGACGCGCTGACTCTGTCTACCTCATAGCGTTCTGGCGAGGGGATCCCGCCGGTCGTCCGTGGGCGCGATGAAGATCCGGGCGCCGAGGATCGAGATGGAGTTGATCGAGGCCACGCACGGACTCAGCGAGACCGAGGCCAGCTGGGGAATCTCGTCGGCCATCAGCGACACCCGGTGCAGCAGGTCCTCGATGCCGGGCACGTGCACACCGGGGTTCCCGTGCCGGCCGAACAGGGTCGGGGCCGCCCGCAGGTCACGGACCATGGCGGCCGCGTCGACGGTGGTCAGCGGTGGGACCCGATAGACCGTGTCCCCGAGCAGCTCGCTCGGAATCCCCTCCAGACCGAGCGAGACGATCGGACCGAAGGCCGCGTCCTCCCGGCTGGTGATCACCAGTGCCACACCCGGCGAGGCCATGGCCTGCACCACCGGCTCGGCCACCGAGAGCTCGTCGTCGCAGGCCAGCCCGATGTCATCCACCAGCTGGCACAGCTCTCGCCAGGCCTCGGCCATCTCGTCGCGGGTGTGCAGGTTGCGGTGCACGCTGGCCAGGTCCTGGCGACCCCGTACCTGCGGCGCCGTCGCCTTCAGCACCACGTTCCACCCGAGCCCGTCCGCCACCGCGACCGCGTCCGCCAGCCGACGTACCGGATAGCGCGGCACCCGGATGATCCCGTAGGCCCGCAGCAGCTCCGCCGACTCGCCGTCGGTGAGCTCCCGGCCGGCCGGCTCGGCGGCCAGCACGAAGTTGACCACCCTCCTGGCCGTGTCGGTGTCGACCTCCATCAACGGCACGGCGCCGGGGTCGCGGTAGCGCCAGTGGGCGTGCGCGGTCAGGGCCGCCAGCGCCTGAACAGCATCGGCGGGGTTGTCGAAGCGGGGCAGACCACCGATGCCGTCGCTCTCGTCGTGATCGGTCGACGGATCGTGGAAGTCCAGGAACACCCCGACCAACGGCTTCGCCGACTGCCCGGACACCCCCTCCAGCACCTCGATCACGTCCTCGGTGCCGTGGTCGAACACGTTGACCGCCGCGCAGACGACGGAGTCGCAGGCCGGATCCGCCAGCGACGCCAGGGCGGCCTCGCGGAAGGCCACCGGGTCTGCGATCGAGCCGAGGACGACGGGGGGCACGTCGCAGATGAGACCGACGGCCTTGATCGTGTGCACCATCTGCTGGGCCAGGGTGGCCGAGTTGGTGACTACCCTGACCCGGGGCCCCGGCGGCAGCGGTTGCCGGGCAGCGACCTTGGCGATGTCGACCATCGCGCCGCGACGGTGCACCACCATCACCCCGGCTTGTCGGAAGAGCGCGTCCACGGCCTCGTCGGGCGCGTGGCCGAGCCCACCGCGTACGCCGGCGTGGGAGGCCCGGTTGATCCGCCCCGGCGCAAAGACCACGACCGGCTTGCGACGGGTCAGCCGACGGGCGATCCGGGAGAACTTGCGCGGGTTCCCGATCGAGTCCAGCGACAGCAGGCAGACCCGGGTCGTCTCGTCGTCCTCCCAGTACTGCATCACGTCGTTGGCCGTCACGTCGGCGTAGTCGCCGGTGCTGATGAAGCACGACAGGCCGAGCCCCTGGCGTACGGAGTGGTTGAGCAACGCCACCCCCACCGCCGCCGACTGGCAGAACAGCCCCACGCCGCCGGTCCGTGGCATCGGGCCCGGGGTGGCGTTCATCCCCACAGCCGTCTCGGTGTTGATCAGACCGAGGGCGTCAGGCCCCAGGGCGCGGATCCCGTACGCCCGGGCCAGGTTGACGATCGTGCGGTTGTCGCTGGGGGCGACGTCGGTGCCGGTCATCACCACGATCCCGTACGCACCCTTGTGGGCGGCGTCGATGACCACCGCACCGAGCTCCCGGGTGGGCACGGAGACGACGGCGAGGTCCAGCCGTCCGGGCACAGCGGCGATCGACGTCGCCGTGCGGACCCCGGCCACCGCCACCCCATCGGTGCTGACGGCGACGACCTCACCCCGGAAGCCACCCCGCAGCATCGAGTTCACGAGCCCCTGGACCCGGTTCCCGCTGCCGTGGACCACCACCCGGTCCGGGCTCAGCAACCGGCTCACCGATGCGCTCTCCGCCCGGTGCTCGCGCCGCTCCATCACCCCGACCGAGGTGTCGGTCGGCAGGATGGGGAACTCCACGGCGAGCACGCCGTCCTCGATCCCCTTGGAGACCCGGTAGCCGGCGTCCAGGAACACCTGGGCCATCCGCCGGTTCTCCGGCAGCACCTCGGCGATGAAGCCGGTGATCCCCCGCTCCCGGGCGGCCTGGGCCAGGTGCTCCAGGAGCAGTTGGGCGATCCCGCGGCCCTGGTGGGCGTCCTCGATCAGGAAAGCCACCTCGGCCCGGTCGTCCTCCGCCCGGTCGTAGCGCCCGACCCCGATCATGTCCTCACCGAGGGTGAGGATGAAGGCCATCCGGTCCACGTAGTCGACCTCGGTGAACCGCTTCACGTCGCGGTCGCTGAGTCGGGGGTAGGGGGCGAAGAACCGCAGGTACTTGGACTCGGGCGACACCCGGGCGTAGAACTCGATCAGCTTCTGCGCGTCGTTCGGCCGGATCGGGCGCAGCCGGGCCACCCCGCCGTCGGTGAGCAGGACGTCGGCCTCCCACTCATGGGGATACCCCGGGGGCTCGAGCTGGCTCACCGACACGACGCAAGCCTACGCAAGCCACGTTGCCCACCAGCGAACGGACAGGGACGCGAACGGGCGGGGACGCGAACGGGCAGGGACGCGAACGGGCAGGGCGATACCGTCAGCGCATGACACTGAATGGTCATGTCCGGGCGGCCCGAGACTTCCTGGTCCAGCACCGGGCGAACTACGAGCTCGCGTACGAGGGAGTCAGCTGGCCACAGCTGCCGCTCTACAACTTCGTCGAGGAATGGTTCGACGGTCTGGCCGAGGAGGACCCGGACGGCCTGGCCCTGTGGGTGGTCGACGACGATCGTGAGCAGCGGTTGACCTTCGCTCAGCTGGCCGACCGGTCCGTCGCAGTCGCGCACTTCCTGGCCGGCCTGGGACTGCGTCGGGGGGACCGGCTGCTGGTCGTGCTGGGCAACTGCGTCCCGCTGTGGGAGGTGATGCTGGGTGCGATCCGACTCGGCGCCGTCGTCATCCCCGCCACCCCGCAGCTCTCCCCCACCGACCTCGCCGACCGGGTCGCCCGCGGTGCTGTCCAGCTCCTGGTCGCCGACGCCGCCGACGCAGACAAGTTTGCGGCCCTGGACCTCCCGCTCGGGAAGATCGCGGCGAACGGACCGACGGCGGGCCTGGACGGCTGGATCAGCTATGCCGGGGTCGATGCCTACGCCGGTTCCGAGCGCCATCTTGCCGGGGCGACCAAGGGCGGCGACCCGGTGTTGCTCTACTTCACCTCAGGAACGACGGCAGTGCCGAAGCTGGTCGAGCACAGCCAGACCTCCTACCCCGTCGGGCACCTCTCGACGCTCTACTGGATGGGGCTCAAACCGGGAGACATCCATCTGAACATCTCGTCGCCGGGCTGGGGCAAGCATGCCTGGAGCAACTTCTTCACCCCCTGGTTGGCCGGCGCGACCGTACTGGTGCTCAACTACACCCGCTTCGACCCCCAGGCGTTGCTCGCGGTGCTGGTGCGCTGCCAGGTCACGACCTTCTGCGCCCCGCCGACCGTGTGGCGGATGCTGGTGCAGACGGACCTGGCGAGCGTACGTCCCGTGCTGCGGGAGTGCCTGTCGGCCGGTGAGCCGCTCAATCCCGAGGTGATCGAGCGGGTCCGTCAGGCGTGGGGGTTGACGGTCCGGGACGGCTACGGGCAGACCGAGACCACCGCCCAGGTCGGCAACCCGCCCGGTGCCGTGATCAAGCCGGGCTCGATGGGCCGGCCGTTGCCGGGTTACCGCGTGGTGCTGGTCGATCCGGCCACCGGGCGGACCAGTGACACCGAGGGTGAGCTCTGTCTGAGTCTGGAGCCGCGGCCGGTGGCGCTGATGACCGGCTACAAGCAGACGGCCGAGGCCTTCGACGACGAGCTCAACCAGGACGCGTTCCGTGGCAACGTCTACCACACCGGCGACGTGGTCAGCCGCGACGCCGACGGCTATCTGACCTACGTCGGCCGGGCCGACGACGTGTTCAAGGCGAGCGACTACCGGATCAGTCCGTTCGAGCTGGAGTCGGTGCTGATCGAGCACCCGGCAGTGGCCGAGGCAGCCGTGGTGCCGGCGCCCGACCCCATCCGACTGGCCGTGCCCAAGGCGTACGTCAGCCTCGCCGCGGGCCACGAACCCGATGCCGACACCGCCCGGCTGATCCTGGCCCACGCCCGCGAGCGCCTGGCTGGCTACCAGCGGATCCGCCGGATCGAGTTCGCCGACCTGCCCAAGACGATCAGCGGCAAGATCCGCCGGGTCGAGCTGCGGGAGGCCGAGGCCGCGCGGACCGAACGGGCTGAGGGCGAGTTCCGGGACTCCGATTTCGCTGAGGCTGACGCCCCCCGTACGCCCTGATGCCCCCCGTACGCCCTGACGCCCCCCGTTGGCCCTGACGCCCCCCAGGTACGGGGTGCGTCACGGCCTACGGGGGGCGTCACCTGCGAATGCTGCGCCCGGCGTGCCCAGGTGGGTCAACGAGCAGTGCGTCGATGCTCGCGCGCACCTGGTCCGGAAAGAAGCTGGCCCGGCCACTGGTCACGTCGACGTGCACCCCCAGGATCTCCTCGGTGGCCCGCAGCCGGGCATCAACCCACATCTCGTGCCACAGGTGCAGCTTCTTGGCGCCCGCGCCGATCACCGTCGAGCGGATCTCCAGCTCAGCATCGTCGGGCACCTGGTCGAGGTAGCGCAGGTGCGCCTCCACCGTGAACAGCGACGCCCTGCTCGCGGCCCGGTAGTCCTCCCCCAGGCCCACACACCGCATCACCTCGTCGGTGGCGTGACCGAAGACCAGCACGTAATAGGCCTCACTGAGGTGTCCGTTGTAGTCGACCCATTCCGGGCGCACCCGCTCTCGCCAGCGCAGGGTCCGCTCGGTCACGGGATGCGTCCCAGCGCGCGCTGGATGGCGATGATCCCAGCGTCCCGCTCCGCGATCAGGTCGTTGATCGTCCGCTCCCCGGCCTCCGCCTCGACCCCGGCCACCACGGAGTCACGCAGCTCGGGGGTGAGCTCCGGCGCTACCAGCCGGGTCCACGGCGACAGCAGCGACGGCCCGAAGTGGTCGAGCATGTGCGCCATCCCCCCTTGGCCACCGGCCAGGTGGAAGGTCAGCATCGGGCCCTGAAGGGGCCAGCGGAGCCCAGGCCCCGCCACGATCGAGGTGTCGATCTGCTCCACGGTCGCCTCACCGGCAGCGATCATGTGCAGCGCCTCGCGCCACAGCGCCTCCTGCAGACGGTTGGCGACGAAACCCGGCACCTCGCGGTCCATCCTCACCACCGTCTTGCCCGCCAGGTCGTAGAACGACGACGCCCAGGCCACCACCACGGCCGAGGTCTGGAGCCCACCGACGACCTCGACCAGCGGGATCAGGTACGGCGGGTTGAACGGGTGGGCTACGACCATCCGCTCGGGATGCGTGCAGCCGACCTGCATCTCACTCATCGGATAGCCCGAGGTCGAGGAGGCCACCACCACGTGGGTCGGGGTCACCGCGTCGATGTCGGCGAGCAGCTTGATCTTCAGGTCGAGGTCTTCGGGGGCACTCTCCTGAATGAAGTCCGCCCCGGCGCAGGCCCGGGCGAGGTCGGGCTGGAAGACCAGGTTGTCCCGGCTGGCACCGGGCGCCAGGCCCAGCCCGACCAGCGCCGGCCAGGCCAGGTCGACGACCGTACGCAGCCGCGCCTCGGCGTCGGCACCTGGATCCCAGGCGGTCACCCGATAGCCCTTGGCCAAGAAGTAGGCGGCCCAGCCGCCTCCGATCACCCCGGCTCCGATGCAGGTGATGGACTCGACGTCCGCGGGGCTCACGCGCGACGTCCGGATCGGGGTGTCGGTCATCGCGCGCCCCGCGGCTTCAGGTCGAGCAGCTCCCGGGCGTCGTCAGGGGTGGCGACCTGGGAGCCCAGCGTCTCGATGAGCGTGACCGCGCGCGCGACCAGCTGGGCGTTGGTCGCCTTCACCCCGCGGCTGAGGTAGAGGTTGTCCTCCAACCCGACTCGGACGTGGCCACCGAGCAGCACGGACTGCGCCGCCCAGGGCATCTGCATCCGACCCAGCGCGAACGAGGCCCACTGTGAACCTTCGGGCAGTTGGTGGACCATCGCCATCAGCAGCGCCGGGTCGGCCGGGGCGCCGTACGGGATGTCCATGCACAGCTGGAACATCGCGGGTGCGTCGATCAGGCCCTCCTCGACCAGCCGCCGGGCGAACCACAGGTGCCCGGTGTCGAAGATCTCCATCTCGCAGCGCACTCCGAGCTCCTGAATACGCCTGGCCCCGGCCCGCAGCATGTCCGGGGTGCTGACGTAGACCAGACTGCCGTCACCGAAGTTCAGGCTGCCACAGTCCAGGGTGCAGATGTCGGGCAGCAGCTCCGCCACGTGCACCAGGCGATCGACCCCGCTGACCAGATCGGTCCCGGGCAGGAAGGTGGTGGGGTCGTCCGGGTCGAGGACCAGGTCCCCGCCCATGCCGGCGGTGGTGTTGACCACCACGTCGACACCCGAGTCGCGGATCCGCTCCACCGCCTCGCGGTAGAACCCCACCTCGCGTGAGCCCTGACCGGTCTCGGGGTCCCGCACGTGGATGTGCACGATCGCCGCCCCGGCCCTGGCCGCGGCGATTCCGGCGTCGGCGATCTGTTCGGGGGTGACGGGCACGTGCTCACTGCGGCTCACCGTGTCCCCGGCCCCGGTGAGGGCGCAGGTGATGATCACGTTCTGGTTGACGGCGGTTCTCATCCGGGAGGGACTCCATTCTGGGTGACGGACACGAGGGAGGCGGCGGCCCGCGCGATCGCGGGGAGGGCGAGATAGCTGAGATCACGGCACTGCCGGTCGGTCGCCTCGTCGTAGGGCCAGTCGGAGGTCTTGACCACCACCACCCGGGCGTCCCGGTCAACGTAGCCGAACTGGCCGCGGCTCCCGTCGGCGCTGACCCGACGGCCGGTGTCGTCCAGGGGCCACCAGTGCAACCCGAAGCCCGCGTGCGTGGTGATGGTGCTGGGCAGCCGCCCGGGGCGCAGGAACGGGGTGGGTGGGGTCGGGCTCAGCCCGGCTATGGCCGCCCCGCCGTCGCGCGCGGCGGCGTCCAGACCCACCACGGAGTCGGCGGTGCAGTAGGAGTAACGCGTCCCCGGGGTGAACCGGGGCGCCAAGGTGGCTAGCAGGTCGCGGGACCCGCCCGAGCCGGCCGTGAACTCCATCCGCACCTCGAGCCCACGGAGGTCGGTGGGCAGCGGCTCGGCGACTGACGCCCGTACGACGCCGTGGTGATGGCTGAGTCCGGACCCGCTCAGGTGCGGGTTGACGAAGTCGAGTGCGCCCAGACCCCCGTCCTCGTCAGGCAATGGCGGGAGAACTGGCCAGCAGCCGTTTCGTGTACGGGTCCTGCGGTGAGTCCATCACCTTGACCACGGGGCCGGACTCGACGACCTGGCCGCCGTTGAGGATCTGGATCCGGTCGGCGATGGAACGGACGAGGGCGAGGTTGTGGGTGACGAACAGCATGCTGATGCCGCGGGAGACCCGCAGCGACTCGAGCAGCGCGACGATGGAGCCCTGCACGGACACGTCGAGCGCCGAGGTGACCTCGTCGCAGACCAGCACGTCCGGCTCCGCGGCCAGAGCCCGGGCGATGGCCACCCGTTGCCGCTCCCCCCCGGAGAGCCGGCTGGCCTGGTAGTGCAGCACCGCCGGGCCCAGCGCCACCTGCTCGAGCAGCTCGACGACCCGGTCCGTGGCGGCCTTGCCCTTGGCGATGCCGAACAGCTCCATCGGCCGCTTCACGATCTGCTCGATCGTGAGCCGGGGGTTGAGGGAGAGGTAGGGGTTCTGGAAGATGTACTGGATCCGCTTGCGGTCGGCCACGCTGCGCCGCCGGGAGCCCTTGCCGAGCGGCTGGCCCTCGAAGGCGATCGATCCGGTCCACTCCCGGTGCAGCCCTCCGACACAGCGCGAGATCGTGGTCTTGCCGCTGCCGGACTCCCCCACGAGGGCCACCACCTCGGCCTTGGCCAGGTCGAAGCTGACGCCGTGCACGACCTTCTTCCGGCCGTAGAACACGTCGAGACCGTCGATGGACAAGATGATGTCGCGTGGCTTGTCCGGGTCGGTGTCGGGGACGACGCCCCGGGAGATGTCCCAGCTGCCGATCTCACCGGCCCGGATGCAGCGGACTGAGTGCCCCCGCGCGCCCGCGTGCGACTCCGACAGAACGGGGGCGATCTCCCGCAGCTCGGGAACCCCCTCGGCGCACTTGGTGATGGCAAAGGTGCAGCGGTCGTGGAAGCGGCAGCCGTCCGGTCGCCGTCCGGGGGCCGGCGTACGGCCCGGGATACCGCTCAAGGCGCGGGCGTGACTCAGGTGCGGGATGGCGTCGAGCAGCGCCCGGGTGTAGGGGTGGGCCGGGGCGGCGAAGATGGTCGCTCGATCCCCGAGCTCGGCTATCTGACCGGCGTACATCACCGCCACCCGGTCGGCGATGTTGGCCACCACCGCCAGGTCGTGGGTGACGTAGAGCGCGGCCACCCCGTGCGTACGGCACAGCTCACCCATGGTCTTGAGCACCATGCCCTGGGTCGTCACGTCCAACCCGGTGGTGGGCTCGTCGAGCACCAGCACCTTGGGTCGGGGCAGAAAAGCCATCGCCAACGCCACCCGTTGCACCTGACCACCGGAGAGCTGGTGGGCGTAGCGGCGCAGGAACTCGTCGTCGTTCGGGAGTCCGACCTCGGCCAGACCGGCCCGGGCGCCGTCGAGCCGGGACTGGGCCGTGCCCAGTCCGCGCAGCTCCATCAGCTCCACGATCTGGCGACCGATCCGAATGCTCGGGTTGAGCGCAGACGCCGGATCCTGCGGGACGTACGCGATCTCCTCGCCCCGGATCTGGCGGACCTGTTGCCACGGCAGCCCCAGCACGTCCCGGCCGGCGAACATGATCTTGCCCCGGCCGATGTGCGCCCCGGCCCGGCAGTAGCCGAGCAGCGAGGTCCCGACGGTGGTCTTGCCCGAACCGGACTCCCCCACCAGTCCGACGATCTCCCCGGGGGCGAGCACCAGGTCGATGTCGTCGACGACGTCGACCTCGCTGCCGGTGAGCAGCACGCTGAGGTCGGTGATGGTGATGCCACCGGCAGGCGCGCGGTCCGGTGCCGCCGGGTCTTGGGTGGTGACGCTCATCAGTGGTCCCCTCGGTCCGCGAGCTGGGCGATGCCGTCGGCCATCAGGTTCGTGCCGACGGTGAACAGGCCGATGATCAGCACCGGGGCCAGCACGGCCCAGGGCTGGCTGGCCATGGCCAGCCGGTTCTCGTTGATCATCTGACCCCAGTTCGCAGCGTTCGGGTCGGTGGAGAACCCGAGGAAGCCGAGTCCGGCGACGAGACCGATCGAGTAGGTCAACCGTAGTCCTGCCTCGGCCAGCAGCGGGGCGTTCATGTTGGGCAGCACCTCGGCGAGGATGACCCGGGAGCGTTTCTCCCCCAGCGCCTCGGCCGCGACCACGAAGTCACGGGACACGATGCCCAGGCTCACCCCTCGGGCGACCCGGGCGACCCGGGGGGCGTGGCTGACCCCGACCAGCACGACCACGATCCAGGCCCGCGGCTGCTCGACGGCGGTCAGCACGACCAGGGCCAGCAGGATCTGCGGGAAGGCCAGGGTGACGTCGTTCAACCGCATCAGGATCTCGTCCAGCCAGCCCCCGGAATAGGCGGCGACCACCCCGACGACGATCCCGATCACCATCCCCAGCAGGGTGCCCAGCAGAGAGATCAGCAGGATCACCCCACCCCCGTAGAGCAGTCGGCTGAGCACATCCTGGCCGAGGTAGTCGTTCCCCAGCGGGCCGTTGCCCAAGGCCCCGCCTTGGCCGAACGGCGTACCCACCACCTCGTTCTGGCCGTGCGGGGCGAGCAGCGGTCCGAGCACGGCGAGCAGCACCACCAACGCGGTGATCACCGAGCCCACCATCAACCGGCGAGACGAGGTGATCCGGCGCAGGTTCGCGCGGCTGCGGCTGCGGGTGCCGGACGTGATCGCGCTCATGAGCTGATCGCCGTTCTCGCCCGCGGGGTGAGCAAGATCGAGAGCAGGTCGGCGACCAGGTTCACCCCGACGTAGACGGCGGCGATGATCATGCTCAGGGCCTGCACCATCGGGACGTCGTGGTTGCGGACCGAGTCGACCAGTTGGGCGCCGATGCCCGGATAGTTGAAGAGGAACTCCACCACCACGACCCCGCCGGTCAGCCAGGCCAGCTGCAGGGCGATCACCTGAATGCCGGGGACGATGGCGTTCAGCAGCGCGTGCTTGCGCATCACCACCGACTCGGGGATCCCCTTCAACCGGGCGAGCTCGACGTAGTCGCTGTCCAGCACCTCGAGCAGGGTGGCCCGGACGATCCGGGAGACGTACGGCGCCACGGCCAGCACTAGGGTGGCCACCGGCAGGATCATCGTGCTCGGGTCGTCCCACGGGTGGCCGTTCTGGCTGCTGATCGTCACCGCGGGCAGCACGTGTAGCACCGTGGTGGAGAACAGGGCCACCAGCAGGATGCCGATCACGAACTCGGGCAGCCCGGCCAGGGCGAGTAGCACGACCTGGATGACCGAGTCGCCGCGCCGACGGCGGAAGTTCGCCGAGATCATCGCTATGCCGAAGGCGACCGGGATCATCACCACCGCTGAGATCAGCACCAGCACCAGCGTGTTGACCACGTTGCTGCCGATCAGCTCGGCCACCGGGCGCTGCGAGGCGATCGACTGGCCGGGGTCACCGGTGAGCAGTCCGCCCAGCCAGTGGAAGTAGCGCACCACCACCGGGTCGTCCAGGTTGAGCTGAGCCCGCAGCTCGGCGACCCGTTCCGGCTGGGCCGCGAAGTCGCGACCCAGGATGGCCCTGATCGGGTCCCCCAAGGCTGCGGTGGCGAAGTAGACCAGGATGGAGACCAGCCACAGGGTGAGGACGGCCAGTCCGAGCCGCCGCGCCAGCCACAGCGCCCACGCGCTGGCTCCCGAGCGCCCCACGGGAGGGGCCACCGTGGCCAGCGGCTCGGGCAGCGTCGCGAGTTGGGTCATGAGGCGACCTACACCGAGACGTTCTGGAACTTGTACGAGCCCAGCGGCAGGTATCGGCTCGGCTTGAGACCGGAGATCTTGGTGGAGTATCCGTCCACCTGACGGCGGAAGCCCCAGATGATGTAGCCACCCTCCTCGTACTCGATCTTCTGCGCGTCCTGCAGCAGGGTGTTGCGCTTGGCCTCGTCGAGCTCCTTGGCGGCGTCGGCGATCAGCTTGTTGAAGGCGGGGTTGTTGAAGTGTGTCTCGTTGTAGGCACCCTTGGGCAGCGAGCCGACAGCCGCCTGCGGGATGTACTGCCGGGTGTTCCAGAAGTCCTGGGCGAACGGGTAGGACAGGTAGTCGTCACCGTAGAACGGGTTCTTCTTGGTGACCTTGACCTCGACCCCGGCGAGCTTGGCCTGTTGCACGAACAGGCTGGCCGCGGCCGGAGCCACGGATCCGATGTCGTCACCGGTGAAGAGCTCGACCTGCAGGCCCTCCCGGCCGGCCGCCTTGAGCAGCGACTTCGCCTGCTCGATGTCCTGCTGGCGCTGCGGGAACTCCTTGCCCGCGTACGCCGGGTCGAACGGGGCGTACAGGTCGTTGGCGATCTCGCCGAAGCCGCTCAGTGTCTGGTCGATCATCTGCTGCCGGTCGACGATCAGCCGCATGGCCTGTCGGACCCGGACATCGTTGAACGGCGCCGTGTCGACTCGCATGGTGAACGGCACCCAGGCCCCGGTGTTCGACTCCAGCGCCGCGCCGCCCTGTGCTTTGAGCGCATCCATCAGATTGCTCGGCAGGTTGTCGATGGTCTGGACCTGACCGGCGAGCAACGCGTTGACCTTGGCGTTGTCGTCCGCGAAGTCCTGGATCACGAGGCTGTCCACGAAGGCCGGGGTGCCCCAGTAGTCCGCGAACTTTTTGAAGGTGCTGGTCTTGCCCGGGGTGAACGATTCGTACGAGAACGGTCCGGTCCCCACGGGCTTGGTGAGGTCGAAGTCGGTGGGAATGATGCCCAGGGTGTATTCGGCGAGCAGTTGGTCCAGGATCGCGTAAGGCTGATTCAGGGCCAGGGTGACCGTCGTGCCGGACGTCTTGCTCTTACCGAAATCCACGATCTGGGCGAGCTGACCCCCGGCCGGTTTGGGGGCCTTCGGATCGGCCACCCGCTGGATCGAGAACAGCACGTCCGCGCCGGTCAACGGCTTGCCGTTGTGGAAGGTGACGCCGTCGCGCAGCGTGATGGTCCAGGTCGTGCCGTCCTTCGACGGCTCGACCGACTGCGCCAGCGCCGGGGCCAACTTGTAGTCGCTGTCCCAGAAGAGCAGCGGCTCGTACAGGTTGTTGACCCGGGCGATGTCGGGGTTGGTGACCGGAACATGCGGGTCGATGGTGTCCTTGCCGCTGCCGCCGGTGGCCCCGTGGGTCAGGACGCCGCCGGTCTTCTGGGCCCCTGCGCTGCCGCTGGCGGCTCCGCTGCCGCTGCCGTTACCGCCGCCGCAACCCGCCAGCCCACCCACCCCGGACACGCCGGCCGCCGCTAGACCCAGGTATCCCAGGACCCGTCGACGCGACAGGCCGTGATCCCCGATACCGATGTCTGAGTTCGTCATGCGAACACCTCCCATTTAGAATGCGAACATAAGATGACGCCGATGACGCGTCAAGCACATCGCCGGAATTGAGGGCGCGATGCGGGTTTCTGTTACACCGCAGCAAGACGACCGACACCCGCGGGCGTCGCGGGTGCAGTCGGTCGACCGGGCCGTCGTCCTGCTGCAGGCGGTGGCTGCCGCGTCCGGCCGCGCGTCCACGGCGGCCTCGTTGGCCCTGACCTGTGAGATCAACCGGGCCACCGCCTGGCGGATCCTGAGCACCCTTCAGACCCGCGGCATGGTGGCGTACGACCGGGGAACCGGGCAGTGGTCGGTCGGGGCGGCGGTGACGGAGATCGCTAGATCGGTCGGTCTGGACGCTCTGATCGCTGCCGCCCACCCCGTGCTGCTGCGGCTCTCCACGGCGACCGGAGAGACCGCCGATCTCGCCGTGTTGCGGGGCCTGGAGTTGACCTACGTCGACGAGGTGCGCCCGTCGGCGATCGTCTCGGCCGCGTGGTTGGGGCGTACGGTGCCGCTGCACGCCACGTCCACCGGCAAAGCGCTGCTGGCATCGCTGGCGGCCAGTGAGCGGCGCCGGCTGCTGCCGGTGGACCTGGTGGCTCACACCGCCGCCACCATCACCGACCACGACGCACTCACCACCGAACTGGCGCTCACCCGCCGCCGCGGCTATGCCACCTGCCGGGGTGAGCTGGAGGCGCACCTGTACGGGGTCTCGGCGGCGGTCCTGGACAGCTCTGGGCTCGCCCTGGCCGTGATCAGCATCTGGGGGCCGGACGTACGGGTGGGTGCGGACCGGCTGCCGGCCCTCGGCGACCTCGCCGTCGGGGCGGCCCTCGAGATCGGCCACGCTCACGACTGACCCACGACCTTGGGGACGCGAGATCGACCTCGACTGGTCGAAAGGTGTCGCAGGAGATGACATCCGGCTACCGGAATCGCCCATTCGGCGACGCCACCCAGATCGGTGACGACCAGGCCATCTCACCGTCGATCAGATAGCTGCGTACGTAGTAGAAGGCCGCGCCGGCGTGCTCGTCGGTAAACTCCACGTCCAGCTCGCGGGTTCCGAGCCCGGTGAGGGCCCCGACCCCGGGCTGCACCCGGAAGGTGCCGCGGCCACCGGGGACGACGTGCACCGCGGACGCCTGCAGGTCGGCCAGGGTCAGCTCGGCCCGGCGACCTTCGAGCTCGACCGACAGCACGGCGTCCGGCGGCCCGATCACACTGAACTCGATGTCGCCGCGCTGGGCGCCGTAGAGCTCACCGAAGCTCTTGGTGGTGTTCACCCAGCCGATCTCGGTGCTGCTCACGTGCACGACCGCCGGGCTCCAGAACGGCGACTGGACGATCTCGCCGCCGGAGATCCGGGCGATCCCGTCCCAGGCGGTGGTGAGGTCGCTCTCCCCCCACTCCAGGCGGAGGTCCAGGGCGAGCCAACCGGCGGGTCGCTGCACGTCCGGCGCGGTGACGTGGACGACCTCGCCGTTGCGTACGATCTCGACCCGGGCGACCTCTGCGTAGCCCTCGGTGTGCACCCGCAGCCTACGGAATCCGTCGGCGGTGATCTCCTCGCCCATGAAGGCCTCGGTGCCGTCCGCACCGACGGTGAGTCGTACGTCGACCAGCACGTCGCGGGTGGTCGCGGCGAAGGTCCGACGGCTGTGCAGCGCGTCGAAGACCCCGGCCCGGTCCAGCCCGGTCGCGAAGGCCCCGACGTAGCTCGCACCGTGCCCGTGGTCCGACGACGCGATCAGACCGAACTTGTGGCCGCGCAGCAACCCGTCCAGCACGAAGGTCCCCTCCATCGTGGCGTCGGAGTACTGCCGGAAGGCGCCCAAGGCCTCGTAGTTGCCCCGGCACGCCTGGAAGATCTCCACCAGCCGGCTGTAGTCGGGGTGGTGGTAGTCCCAGTCGTTGTGCACCATCGCCGAGCCGGGGTGGTGCGGGATCGTGATGGCCGGGTAGTCCGGGTGCTGCTCCATCCCGGCCCACAGCCCCGCCGGGTCGGTGGAGCCCTCGGCGAACGCGGAGAAGATCGGCGCACCCCGCTCGACGTCGCCGTAGATGACGTTCTGATGGCCGCTGTCGGCCGAGGTCCACTCGAAGCCGTACAGCGGCACGAAGCGGCCGTCGATCCGGAACAGGTCGGCGATCTTCTGGATGCTCCACCACTGGTATTCGCTGGAGTTCTCCGAGTGGTCGGTCACGGCCCAGAAGTCGTACTCGCAGACGTCCCAGGCGTAGCGGTAGAAGTCCTCCAGCGACGGCTCGTCGCCGGCCGTGCAGCGGCTGACCAGCGAGTGCCGGTGCAGGTCGCCCCAGTAGAGGGTGTACTCCCTGTCCCCGCTCCCTGAGCCTGTCGAAGGGCCTGAGCCTGTCGAAGGGCCTGAAGGGATGCGGGCGACGTAGCGCTCCCGGTCCTCGGCGGAGTACCAGCGCCGGGCCTCTCGTCGTACGTCGGAGTGCACCTGCACCTGCTCGCAGCGCCCCAGACCGGGCACCGGACCGGCGGAGGTGATCTCGGCCGTCACCACCGTGCCGACCCCGTGCACACCGTGCCAGATGATCGAGCCCTGGTGCTCCATCAGGTAGGGGCACTCGCGGCCGCCGAAACCCTCGGTCCAGTCCAGGGCCACCTGCAACCGGGCGTCGGTCTGCGCCGAGATCACCGCACCGCCGGCGGTGGCCGCGATACTCGGCTCCTCCAGGGTGCCGTCCGTCCCGCTGAAGGTGGTGGGTGGCAGCCAACCGTCGGGCCCGAGCACCTGGGTCGCCACCTCCCAGTAGTAGGTCATCAGCGGCAGCTTGCGGTGCACCCGGTAGGTCAGCGCCAGCCCGCCGTCGCCGGTCGCCACCAGCTTGGGCAGACCGGACGGGACGACGTCGAGCGCGGGCGCCAGGTCCCCCGGTGGGGCGTAGACCCCGTCGGCGCCGACCGCGACGACCCGGATCGAGGCCGACACCTCCGGCAGCAGCTCCGGCGGCACGCTGGCGCCCGGCTGCCGCATCCCCTCGACGATCGTCGGGTCTGCGCCCACCTCGGCCGAGGGCCTAAGCTTCGTCGGACCACTGCCGCCGTGACCGCCCACGGTGATCAGGTCGAAGGCGCACCACAGCTGCTGGTCCCCCGTCGCCGGTGAACGGGTCACCGCGAGGTGCGCGTGCAGGGCGTAGTCGCGACCCGAGGTGATCGGCCGCGGCTCGTCCAAGACCCCGGCCGCACTCCGCTGCCGCACCACCAGCCGATAGGCCCCGGCCTGGTACTCCGACCACGCGTACGCCACGGCACCGTCGGTGTAGACGGCTACCGCAGGGTCCCAGACGTTGCCCTCGACCCCGGTGCTGACCAGCGAGGCCGGACCCCAGGAACCGTCCGTGTGAGTGCGCGCGAAGATCCCGAACCGTTCGGAGTCGCGACCCTGCCAGCACAGCTCGATGCGGCCGTCGGCGTACGCGGCCACCTCCTGGTTGAAGGACGGGTGCTCGGAGGTGCTCACCACCTCGGGGGTGGTCCAGCGCGGCGCCCCGGTGCCGTCCGCAGTGACGTACGTGGTCGCCCACACCTCCACCTGGCCGGCGCCCGAGCGGCCGAAGAAGATCCACGGCACACCGGTGCTGGAGATCAAGGACGTGGGCCGGAAGACGTCGGCCACCTCGCCGGACACCACGAGTGGCTCGGCCGGGTCCGAGGACCCGGCCGGCTGGTACGCGGCCTGCACCACGTCTCCCTGACCTTCGCGCCACTCGATCCAGGCCGTCAACCGGGCTGCATCCGGGCCGGTCGCCGTGCTGGGCCGGGCGGCGAAGTGCGACCCGGGGACCGCGCTGACCCCGCGCCGCTGGTGTCCTTCCAGCACGGGGGCCGAGTCCAGGATCTGGTGCGCGCTGGCGATCACCGCACCGATCTGGCCCTGACCCTCGTCGACCCACATGTAGCGCAGTGGGTCGGGGTCCAGGAACTCCTCGGTGCCCGACACGTCCAGCCGATCATTGATGGCATCCGACATCCGCCGGTTGAAGGCCAGTACGAGGTCGAGATCGGCTCGCTGCGTCGGGGTGTAGTCGCCCTTGTGGTGGTCCAACCCGCCGCACATGTGCGCGTGGGAGTGACCCCCGCCGCGCGACGGGCCATGCCCGTGCCCGTGATCGCCGTGCCCGTGATCGTGGTGTTCGTGCGGCAAGAATCCTCCCGGGCCCCATAGACGTAGATAATTGCTTCCCGGGTAGCCCTCAGCCGGCCGCGGTCCGCTCGAGGCCAAGCAAACCAGGTCTCACCCCAGTTGTGGCGTCGCCAACACAGTCGTAACAAGAAATATGTTGATCACTCCTATAGATCCAGCTAATACGTGGGCTCTGAGGAGCCAGGCCTGGACGTCAGCCGCCCGGGACGGCGCCGGGGCCGCCGGGGGTGCCGAACATGTCTTCGGTCACGGCCAGGAAGTGCTGTTCCGGACCGGATAGCGAGTGCGCCCGCCAGACGAGGGAGACGGCGGCTACGGAGGGGGGCTGCAGGCTGAGCACCCGGGCTCCTTTCGACGCCGCCTCGGCCGCCAGGCCGGCGGGCAGCAGCGCCGTACCGGCTCCGGCCAGCACCAGCGGGATCACCGAAGCCAGGTGCGCCGTCTCCACGGCCACGTCACCCGGCTGACCGACCCGCTCGAGCTGCTCGTCGACCAGGCTGCGCAGGGCAGTCCCGCGGGGGGTGCTGATCAAACCGAGCGGCAACAGCTCCGCCACCTCCACCCGGGTCGAGGAACGGAGACTGAGCGCGGGAACGACGGCGACCAGCTCGTGCTCGACCAGCCGCCGGCTGCGCAGGATCCCTGACGGGGCGATCCCGTCCACCAGGCCGAAATGGAACTCTCCGGAGCGCACCCGGTCCAGCACATCCGAGCGCGACACCGGATCCCCGACCACCAGCTGCACACCGGGGTGCAGCTGGCGGAACTCACCGATGATGCTCACCAGTGGATCCACCGCCCACAACGTGTTGGCCATGATCGCCAGCCGGCCCTGCCCTCCGTCGGCCGTTCGACGCACTGCGCCCCGAGCCACTCCGAATGCGCGTAGCACCCGGCGAGCGGGCTCGACCAGGGACTCGCCGGCCGGGGTCATCCGTACGCCACGCCCGATGCGCTCGAACAAGGCCGAGCCCAGCTCCCGCTCGAGGGCCGACATGGCGTGCGACAACGACGGCTGGGTCAGATTCAACGACGCCGCCGCCCGGGTGAAGCTGCCGGAGTCGACGATGGCGAGGAAGTACTCCAGGTGCCGCCGGTCCATGCTCGACCCTAACTGGGCGACGCCGCCCCAGAACCCGACCGGATGGAGGAACTCGATGATCTTGTCGCCGCGTTCGCCCGCCGACTAGGGAAGGGCGGTGTTCCAAAGGAGGGTGACGCCTAAGTCGGGGTGCTCAGCTGGAGCGGGACCAGCACCGCCCGGGTATTCGCTACCGCTGCACCCTTCCCGCTTTGTTGCACCCCTGGCAGGGGGTGTCGGAGAACGGCAGGGGTGCAGCAGCCGCGCCAGAACGCAGGTCCGCCGCGGCTCATCGTCCGATTGGTGGTGTCGATTTTGCGGGGCGAACCGGCAAGAGAAGGCGATAGGCGACGCCAGGGGAGCCACTGTCGTACCGGAGAAGTAGGATCGGACGCCGACATCACCACCAGAAGGGTCGACGCCGCATGAGCCGGGAAACACTGACGCTGCACGATCTCGTGGCCAGCTACATCACCGAGCAGTGCCAGGTCATCCTGGTTGCCGAGGGCCAGCTCCGGACGGGAAACGACGTCGTGCACGCCACCCGGGTCGCCATCCGTCGGTTGCGCAGCACTCTGCGCGTGTTCGGCGAGTTCGTCGACGTGCCCCAATCGGGTCTGCTTGAGGAGGAGCTGGTCTGGTTCGCCGGGCTGCTGGGCCAGGTCCGGGACCTAGACGTCTTGGAGAAGCGGCTGCTGTCCGCCCTCGCCCGGCTCGCCCCCGAGCTCGTGCTCGGCCCGGTCGAGTCCCAGCTCCAGAGTGAGATCGCGGCGCAACGCACGGTGGCCCGCGAGACCGTACGGGAGAGCCTGGACAGCGACCGCTATCGGCAGTTGCTGTCGATGGTCGACCGGTGGCGCCGCGATCCCCCGATGACGGCGGCCGCACAAGCCCCCGCGGCCAAGGTCAGCGGCTTCGTCAAGCGTGCCGACAAGAAGCTCCGGCGCCGGCTGGCCCAGGCAGTCGCCGCCGAGGGCGCGGTGGCCCACGGGACAGCGCCGAGCGGGACGGCGGGCCCGACCGATGTGGCCGCGGCGGACGAGCTCCTGCACCGGGCCCGCAAGGCCGGCAAACGGCACCGCTACGCCGCCGAGCTCGCCCAACCGGTCCTCGGCGCCAGGGCCGATCGGATCATCGCTGCCCGTAAGGACTTCCAGGAGGTCCTGGGCGACCATCAGGACAGCGTGGTCACCGCCGCCTTCTTGCGGAGCGCCGCAGTCCAGGTCGGGGACGTCCCCGGTCACAACGGGTTCACCTACGGACTGCTCTACGCCCGCGAGCTCGACTCGCGCCAGCTCCTGGCCACCCGGTTGGAACCGTTCGTGTCCTAGCCGAACACCGAGCCCGGCTGCGGGCGGCAACCGGCCCCCGCGCGCCGCGGCGTCCGTCGTCGGGTCGAGCCAGGCACAATCGCCTCAGGCACCACCCGCAAGGAGATCCGCACCGAAATGGCCCGCACCCCGTCCGCCCCGCCCGACGACGACTTCACCGAGCGCATCGTCGACATCGACGTGTCGTCGGAGATGCAGACCAGCTTCCTGGAGTACGCCTACTCGGTGATCTACTCCCGGGCCCTACCGGATGCCCGCGACGGTCTGAAGCCCGTGCAACGCCGGATCCTCTACTCGATGGACCAGATGGGCATCCGGCCCGACCGCAGCCACGTCAAGTGCGCCCGGGTCGTCGGCCAGGTGATGGGTCAATACCACCCGCACGGCGACACCGCGATCTACGACGCCCTGGTTCGTACGGCGCAGCCCTGGACGATGCGGTTGCCGATCGTCGACGGTCACGGGAACTTCGGATCACTGGACTCCGGGCCGGCGGCCATGCGCTACACCGAGTGCCGGATGGCCCCGGCGGCGCTGTCGATGACCGACGGGCTGGACGAGGATGCCGTCGACTTCAAGCCCAACTACGACGGCAAGGACACCGAGCCCACCGTGCTCCCGGCGGCCTTTCCCAACCTGCTGGTCAACGGGGCCTCCGGGATCGCCGTCGGGATGGCCACCAACTGCGCGCCGCACAACCTGGTCGAGGTCGTCCAGGCGCTGCGGCACCTGATCCTGCATCCCGAGGCGACCGTGGCCGAGCTGATGCGCTTCATCCCCGGCCCGGATCTGCCGACCGGCGGCAAAATCATCGGCCTGGACGGCGTCCGCGACGCCTACCACACCGGCCGCGGGTCGTTCCGGATCCGGGCCACGGCGCGGATCGAGCAGGTCCACCCCCGGCGCAAGGGCATCGTGATCACCGAGCTGCCCTATCTGGTCGGTCCAGAACGAGTGATCGAGCAGATCAAGACCCTCGTCACCGCCCGCAAGCTGCAGGGCATCGCCGACGTCAAGGACCTGACGGACCTGACCACCAACGGCACCCGGCTGGTGATCGAGGTGAAGAACGGCTTCAACCCCGAGGTTCTGCTGGAGCAGCTCTACAAGCAGACCAAGATCGAGGACAACTTCGCGATCAACGCCGTGGCACTCGTGGAGGGGCAGCCGCGGACCCTGACCCTGCGTGAGCTCCTCACCGTCTATCTCGAGCACCGCTACGAGGTGACCAGGCGGCGTACGGAGTTCGCCCGGAACCGGGCCCGGGACCGGTTGCACCTCGTCCAGGGTCTGCTCATCGCGATCGTGGACATCGACGACGTGATCGCCATCATCCGGTCCTCCGACGACACCGCGATGGCCCGGGAGCGGCTGATGGCGGCCTTCGAGCTGACCGAGACCCAGACCAGCTACATCCTGGAGATGCCGCTGCGCCGGCTGACCAGGTTCAGCACCCTGGAGCTGGAGACCGAGCAGAACCAGCTGTCCACCACGATCGCGGAGCTGACCGAGATCCTGCAGGACCACCTGCGGCTCCGCACCCTGGTCGGGCAGGACCTAGCCGAGATCGCGCGTCGTCACGGGACCCCTCGGCGCACCATCCTGCTGGCTTCCGGCGGGCTCGCCAGCACCGCCGCCGCCCCGCTGGAGGTCGCTGACGATCCTTGCTGGGTGCTGCTCTCCTCCGCCGGGCTGCTGGCCCGGACCGACAGTGCGGGACCTCTGGGCACCGGCGACACCCGGGCTGCGCACGACGTGATCATCGCCCGGGTCACCGGGAGCGCCCGCGGGGACCTGGGGCTGTTGACCAGCAGCGGGCGCTGCGTCAAGATCAACGCCCTCGACCTGCCCACCGTGCCGAGCACGGCCCAGGCCCCCAACCTGCAGGGCGGCACCCACGTCAGCGAGCTGGTCACCCTGGTGGCCGACGAGCGGGTGCTCGGACTCACCACGCTGGCCGAGACCTCACTGGGGCTGGCCCTCGGTACGGCCAACGGGGTGGTCAAGCGGGTGAACGCGGAGCCGGTCAACCGGGACAGCTGGGACGTCATCCGGTTGGAACCCGGTGACTCGGTGATTGGGGCGGTCGAGCTGACCAGCACGGAGGTCGATCTGGTCTTCGTCTCCAGTGACGCCCAGCTGCTGCACTTCGGCGCCTCCGCCGTACGCCCGCAGGGCCGCTCGGGCGGTGGGATGGCCGGAATCAAGCTGAGCGCCGGAGCACGGGCGGTGTTCTTCGGTGCCGTCGCGTCTGCGGCGACCACCGCTCAGCAGGCCGCGGTCGTGGTCACCGTGGCCGGCACCTCCGCTGCCCTGCCCGGAACCGACGCCGGGACCGTCAAAGTCACCTCGTTCGCGGAGTATCCGGCCAAGGGTCGCGCCACCGGCGGCGTACGGTGCCACCGCTTCCTACGCGGCGAGGACACCCTGCTGCTGAGCTGGGTCGGACCCGCTCCGGCGTGGGCCGCGGCCAGCAGCGGGTCGCCGGTCGAGCTCCCCCCTGCCGACGGTCGTCGCGACGGTTCCGGGAGCCCGGCCGGACAGCCGATCGCCGCCGTGTCCGGGGCCTGGACCGGAGCGCTGCCGTAACAAAGGTCTTCTACGCTGCGCCCATGACCGAGCAGACTCGCCCGTCGACGCACGGCTTCGCCGACCTGCTGACCCGCAACGTCGGTTACCAGACCCAGTTCTCCCACGCCGGCTTCGACGGGATCGCCCACGCCGGCGTGGCCATGGTCACCTGCATGGACTCCCGGATCGAGCCGTTGCAGATGATCGGGCTCCGGGTCGGCGACGCGAAGATCATCCGTACGCCGGGTGGCCGGCTCACCCCCGACGCCCTGGTGGGGTGTGTGCTCGGGGTGCACCTGCTGGCTGTGACGCGGATCCTGATTGTGCCGCACACCCGGTGCGCGATGGCCAGCGGCGAGGATGCCGACATCGTGGCCAGGGTCCGTGAGCGCACCGGCGCGGACGTGTCCGACCTGACGATCGGGGCGTCCACCGATCAACAGGCCCGGTTGGCGGAGGATGTCAGGACCCTCCGGGACCACCCGCACGTCAGGGATCGTGCCCTGGTCGGTGGCTTCCTCTACGACGTGGACACCGGGATGTTGACCCAGCTCCTCTGACGGAACGCTCGGGTCAGCACCGCCGCGGGCCTGCTGGCAGGCTGGCGGCATGCCCGAGCACTTCTACCGCCCCAGCGAGGGCCACCGGCTCCCCCACGATCCTTTCAACGCGATTGTCGCGCCCCGCCCGATCGGCTGGATCAGCAGCCTGTCGGGCGCCGGGGTCCGCAACCTGGCGCCGTACAGCTTCTTCAACGCCTTCAACTACCACCCGCCGATCGTCGGCTTCGCCTCCACCGGCTACAAGCACAGCGTCACCAACCTGGCCGAGACGGGTGAGTTCACCTGGAACCTCGCCACCCGGGCTCAGGCCGAGGCGATGAACGCCACCTCCGCCACCGTTGGACCGGACGTGGACGAGTTCGAGCTCGCTGGGCTGAGCGGAACGGCCTCGGTGGACGTGGCCCCAGACCGGGTGGTCGGGGCTCCGGTGAGCTTCGAGTGCCGGGTCAGCCAGGTCGTGCGGCTCACCACCCACACGGGGAACCCGGTGGACTGCTGGCTCACCCTGGGCGAGGTGGTGGCGGTGCACATCGACACGGATCTACTCGACGACGGGGCCTACCAGACGGCCCGGGCGCGACCGGTGCTGCGCGGCGGCGGTCCGAGTGCCTACTACGAGGTCAGTGACGACCAGCGCTTCGACCTGACCCGGCCCCGCTGAGGCCGGACCGGAGGCGTCAGACGTCGATCGCGGCGGCGTCGAGGGTGTAGGCACCGTCGATGATGAAGCTCTTGCGCGGTCCGACGTCATTGCCCATCAACATCTCGAAGGTGGTCTCGGCGATCAGTCCGTCGTCCACCGTCATCCGGCGCAGGGTCCGGTGCCGGGGGCTCATCGTGGTGTTGGACAGCTGGTCGGCGTCCATCTCCCCCAGCCCTTTGTAGCGCTGCGGCTCCTTGAACCGGAGACCGCGTTTGGTCAGCTCTGCGGCCGTCCGCTGGTATTCGGCGTCGGAATAGGTGTAGATGTACTTATCCTGACCCTTCTTCGCATTGGTCAACTCGAAGCGGTGCAACGGCGGCACGGCGGTGAACACCCGGCCCGCGTCGACCAACGGCCGCATGTAGCGAAAGAACAAGGTGGCCAGCAGGCAGCGGATGTGGGCACCGTCAGAGTCCGCGTCGGCCATGAAGATGATCTTGCCGTAGCGGGCCGCCTCGAGCTCGAAGCTGCGCCCTGACCCGGCCCCCACGACCTGAATGATCGAGGCGCACTCCAGGTTCTTCAGCATGTCGGTGAGCGAGGCCTTCTGCACGTTGAGGATCTTCCCGCGGATCGGCAGCAGGGCCTGGAACTCCGAGCTCCGGGCCGTCCTGGCCGTGCCCAACGCGGATTCGCCCTCCACGATGAACAGCTCGGAGCGGTCCACGTCGCTGCTGCGGCAGTCGACCAGCTTGGCGGGCAGCGAGGAGGACTCCAGGGCGTTCTTGCGCCGGGTCGCCTCGCGGTGCTGCCGGGCGGCCACCCGGGCCCGGGAGGCACCGACCACCTTCTCCAGCACGGCCTTGGCCTGGATCTTGGTGGCGGCCTTGGTCGAGGTCAGGAAGGCGGTCAGTTCCCGGTCGACCGCGAGTGCGACGAGCTTGGCCACTGCCGGGGTGCCCAGGACCTCCTTGGTCTGGCCCTCGAACTGGGGTTCGGACAGCCGTACGGTGACCACGGCCGTCAGGCCTTCGAGCACGTCGTCCTTGACCACCTCCTCGCCGGCCTTGAGCAGCCGGGTGCTGCCCAGCGCCTTGCCGAACGACCGGGTCAGGGCCCGCTCGAAACCAGCGACGTGGGTGCCGCCCTTGGGGGTGGCGATGATGTTCACGTACGACTGCAGCCGGGTCTCGTAGCCCTCCCCCCAGCGCACGGCCACGTCGACGTCCAGCTCCCGCTCCACGTCGGTGGGCTCCATCTGGCCGGCGTCGTCCAGCATCGGCACGGTCTCGGTGAAACGGTCCTGGCCCTGCAGCCGGATCACGTCGGTCAGCGACCGGTCCGGGGCGAGGTACTCACAGAACTCGCTGATCCCGCCCTCGTGCCGGAAGGTCTCCTCGCGCACCTCGGCGGACCGCGCATCGCTGAGGTGGAGCCCGAGTCCCGGGACCAGGAAGCTCGTCTGCCGGGCCCGGTCCTGCAGGTCCTTCAGCGACAGCTCGGCGTCGACGAGGAAGATCTGCCGGTCCGGCCAGTAGGTGACCCGGGTGCCGGTCCGGCCCTGGCCCGCCCGACCGACCTTGCGCAGCGACCCGCCCGGGGTGAACGGTGCGTCCGGGCCCGGTCCGGCGAAGACGCCTGGTACGCCGCGCCGGAAGGACATCGCCCAGGTGGCCGACTTGCGGTCCACCTCGACGTCGAGCCGGATGGACAGGGCGTTGACCACTGAGGAGCCGACGCCGTGCAGACCGCCCGTGGCGTTGTACGAGCCGGCGCCGAACTTCCCACCCGCGTGCAGCTTGGTGAAGACGACCTCGACCCCGGACAACCCGGTACGAGGCTCCAGGTCGACCGGGATACCGCGACCCTGGTCGTACACCGAGATGCCGCCGTCAGGGCGCAGGGTGACCGAGATCTCGGTACCGAACCCGCCCAGCGCCTCGTCCACGGCGTTGTCGATGATCTCCCACAGGCAGTGCATCAGACCGCGGGTGTCGGTGGACCCGATGTACATCGCGGGACGCTTGCGCACCGCTTCCAGACCCTCCAGGACCAGCAGGTGCCGCGCCTCGTAGTCGCGGCTCTCCGTTGCTGGCTTGGGCGCGGACACGGGTTGAGGATAGCCCGCAGCGTGATTGAACTGAGGACGTAGGCTTCCAATCCGTACGGTGTTGCGGCCCCGAACCATGGCCAGGAACACCGCTCGGAGCAGCACCGGAAGTTGTTACACGACAGACATGGGCCTGAGCCTCCCCGAGGGAACAATCAGAGCCTGGTTGGATGTTGACTAGGAGCGGGGACAGAGGGACCAGCCAGGTTGCCCAGCAGAGACCCCACCACCATTGAAGATCATCTGATCATCAGAAGCGAGGCCGACCGTGAGTACATCAGTCATCGAGACCGCCGCGTTGAACTCAGCCGATCGTTGTGATCGTTGCGGCGCCCAGGCCTACGTTCGCGTGACCATGGCCAGCGGGTTCGAGCTCCTCTTCTGTGCGCACCACGGCAAGGAGCACGCCGACAAACTGAAGCAGGTCGCCCTCAAGATCCAGGACGAGACGGAGCGGATCAAATAGTCGGCCCAGCCCGATAGCTGTTCCCGGCCCCTCGCATCCTCGGTGCGGGGGGCCGAACGCGTTCTCTGGCGCTGTCGCGGGCCCCGCCACCTGATTTGGGGTCCGCGGGCGGATCAGATGACCGTCTCGCTGGCCTACGATGCCTCCGTGAGACCTTCCCGCCATCGGTCTCGGGGACCTTCGATCCTGGCTGGTGTGTGTGCGCTGCTGATGGCCATGGTGATGATCAGCAGCGACCCGCCGGCCGAGGCCGCGATCCCGAAGCCCGATTGGCTGACCACGTCGGGCTCGCGCATCGTCGACTCCGCCGGCGCCGCCTACACGATCAAGGCGACGAACTGGTTCGGGATGGAGACCTCGGACTGCGCACCGCACGGGTTGTGGCAGATCAGCCTGGACTCCGGGCTGGCTCAGATCGCCTCCTTCGGGTTCAACACCATCCGGCTGCCGTTCTCGAACGAGTGCCTGGGTGCCTCTGCCACCACCTCGATCGACCACACCCTGAACCCCGAGCTGGCGGGCAAGACCCCGCTGGAGGTGATGGACGTCGTCCTGGCCCGGGCCAACGCGTACGGGCTGAAGGTCATCCTCGACCGGCACCGACCGGACTCGGCCGCGCAGTCAGCACTCTGGCACACCTCCACCGTCTCCGAGCAGCGCTGGATCGACGACTGGTTGATGCTGGCCCAGCGTTATCGCGACGATGCCACCGTCATCGGCGTGGATCTGCACAACGAACCGCGCGGGACGGCCTGCTGGGGGTGCGGTACGGCCTCCCGGGACTGGGCGGCGGCCGCCACCCGCGCCGGCGACGCCATCCTGGCCGTCAACCCCAAGCTGTTGATCATCGTCCAGGGCGTCGAGAACCAGGCCAACGGGGGCGGCACCTGGTGGGGCGGCGGTCTGGCCGACGTTGCTGCGCACCCGATCGAGCTGGCGGTCGCGAACCAGCTGGTGTACTCCCCGCACGACTATCCGGCCTCGGTGGCACCCCAGTCGTGGTTCACAGCCACGGACTACCCCGCCAATCTGCCCGCTGTCTGGTCGGCGAACTGGGGCTACCTCCAGCAGCAGGGCATCGCCCCGGTGCTGCTGGGCGAGTTCGGCACCAAGCTGGCGACCAGGTCCGACCAGCAGTGGCTCGCCGCCCTGGTCAGCTACCTCGATACCAACGAGATTAGCTTCTCCTACTGGTCCTTCAACCCCAACAGCGTCGATACCGGCGGTCTGGTCGGCGACGACTGGAGCACCCCGCAGCAGGCCAAGCTGACCGCTCTACGACCCATCCTGGACCCGCCCGGGGTCGCACCGGTCCGCTCCTCGTCCCCGAGCGCGACCCCGACGGCAAGCACGACCCCGACGGCAAGCACAAGTCCGACCCCGACCACAAGTCCGGCAGCCGGCCCGATCAAGGCTGACTGGCACCTCAACAGCAGCTGGGAGACCGGGTACGTCGCCGAGATCCAGGTCACCGCGGACACGGCACACTCGGGCTGGGCCGTGCGCTGGTCGGACCCAGCCGCTACCTCGGTCGCGAACGCCTGGGGTATGACCTGCTCAGTCCAGTCCGGGTCGATTGTCTGCGTCGGAGCGGACTGGGCCCGGAACCTGGTGGCCGGCCAGACGGTCACGGTCGGCCTGCAGGTGGACTCCCCCGGACCGGCTCCGGCTCAGCCGAGACTGACCCTAGGCTAACGTCGACGCACCTGCACTTCTTCCCTGGTTGCTCCGACACGCCATGGGAAGGCGTGTCGGAGCCCACTGACGAAGGAGATCCAGGTCGATCCGAGATACCGCCTCAGTCCAGGTAGTCGCGCAGCACCTGGGACCGGGACGGGTGCCGCAGCTTGCTCATCGTCTTGGACTCGATCTGACGGATCCGCTCCCGGGTGACCCCGTAGACCTTGCCGATCTCGTCCAGCGTCTTGGGCTGGCCGTCGGTCAGACCGAACCGCATCGAGACCACACCGGCCTCGCGCTCGCTCAGCGTGTCGAGCACGTCGTGCAGCTGCTCCTGCAGGAGGGTGAAGCTCACCGCATCCGCCGGGACGACCGCTTCGGAGTCCTCGATCAGGTCGCCGAACTCCGAGTCGCCGTCCTCGCCCAGGGGCGTGTGCAGCGAGATGGGCTCGCGTCCGTACTTCTGGACCTCGACGACCTTCTCGGGCGTCATGTCCAGCTCTTTGGCCAGCTCCTCAGGCGTGGGCTCGCGGCCCAGATCCTGCAGCATCTGCCGCTGGACCCGAGCCAGCTTGTTGATGACCTCGACCATGTGCACCGGGATGCGGATCGTCCGGGCCTGGTCGGCCATGGCCCGGGTGATGGCCTGCCGGATCCACCAAGTGGCGTAGGTGGAGAACTTGTAGCCCTTGGTGTAGTCGAATTTCTCGACCGCCCGGATCAGACCGAGGTTGCCCTCCTGGATGAGGTCCAGAAAGAGCATGCCGCGTCCGGTGTAGCGCTTCGCCAGGCTGACCACCAAGCGGAGGTTGGCCTCGAGCAGGTGGTTCTTGGCCCGGCGGCCGTCTTCGGCGATCCAGCCGAAGTCCTCGACCTGCGCGGCTTTGACCTTGGTCTTGTCGTCGTTCAGCTTCTCGTCGGCGAACAGGCCGGCCTCGATCCGCTTGGCGAGCTCGACCTCCATCTCGGCGTTCAGCAGGGCGACCTTGCCGATCTGCTTCAGGTAGTCCTTGACGGGGTCTGCGGTGGCGCCGGCGGCCATCACCTGCTGCTCGGGCTCGTCGGCGTCGTCAGCCTCGGAGAGCACGAAGCCCTGATCCTCGGTCAGCTCCTTCTCGAGCTTCACCTCGACCACCGGCTCGAAGGTCGACTCGTCGACGTCGTCCAGAGTGCGTTTCTTGCCGACGGTCACGACCACCTCGGCGGCGTCGAGGTCGACCACGACCTCAGCCGGTACGAGACCGACGACCTCGGGGTCCACCATGTCCCCCAGGACCACATCCTCCAGGGCCTCTTCAGCCGTCTCGACACCGTCCGTCTCGACACCGTCGGTCTCGACGACTGGGTCGACCGCGCCGGGTGCCTTGACCGGGGATTTCCTCGCCGGCGCCTTCTTGGCCGCCGTCGGGTCTACCGCTTTCAGTGGGACCTTCTTGACGGCTGCTTGCTTGGCCGGGGCCTTCTTGACGGGAGAACTCACCTGTCGGGCGGGGCCAGCGGTAGCAGCCAGAGCAGTGGCGGAAGGGTCAACGTTGGAGGGGGGGGTCACAAGAGCCTCTCGGACTTACGAGATCGAACCAGGGCAGGCAGCGGCCATCGGATGTCAATGGTTGCTCCTCTTGTATTCTGGCACGATCTTCCAAATAACCCCAGGATTTGCTCACTGAGTTCTCAGCGCCGGCCTGCATCCAAGGGCGGGACCAGCCGTACGTGGGGCCGGATTAGGAGCGTGGTGTCAAACACCACCCTCCTAGTTGGACTCGGCCTTGACCGCGAGCACCGGGCAGGTCGCGTCCAGCAGCACCCGCTGGGCGCTGCTGCCCAGCAGCAGCTTGCCCACCGGCGAGCGTCGACGCAGACCGATCACGATGAACTCGGCCCCCGACGAGTCAGCGGCGCTGAGCAGGTTCTCGGCTGGGTCGATCTCGCCCTCGGACCCCCGTACGTCGTACCGGACGTCCGCGGCGGCCAGCTCAGCCAGCAGCTCGGCCAGCTCTGACCCGGGCTCGGTGTGCACCACGATCAGCTCGGCCGCGCGCAGATCGGCCTCGGCGATAGCCCGTTTCAGAGCGGCGCGGCCTTCCGGCTTGGAGGAGTAGCCGACCACGATGGGTGCCGATCCGTCGACCGGCGATGGCTGGGTCATCAACTTCCCTCCCAGGTGTGCACGGGTTCGTTGCTGTGCATCAGGTCTACATAGGCGTTCAGCATCCCCCGCAGCGCCTCGGCTCGAGACCCGCCCGCGGCCTCTCGCCGAGACACCTCCGCAGTCTGCCAGGTGGCCCCGTTGGCACCGTTCAGGCACCGCCGTTCGATGATCTGCAGCAACCGGTCGATCTCGGACTCGTCGACCTCCCACAGCCGCAGGCCCTTCGCCGCCAGGGGCAGCAACTTGCGCACCACCAGCTCGGTGGCCCGCACCTGACCGACTCGCGGCCAGTAGACCTCGGCCTGGATACCGTGCCGGACGCCGGAGCTGAAGTTGTCGTTGGCCGCCTGGAACGACATCTGCGACCAGACCGGGCGGTCCTCGTCGGCCAACGCCCGGACCAGACCGGCGAAGAAGGCGGCATTGGCCAAGGTGTCGACCACCGTGGGGCCGGCGGGCAGCACCCGGTTCTCCACCCGCAGGTGCGGCGAGCCGTCGCTGATGTCGTAGACGGGCCGGTTCCAGCGGTAGACGGTCCCGTTGTGCAGCCGCAGCTCGTCCAGCTGCGGCACCCCGCCCGCGTCCAGCACCGCGACCGGATCCTCGTCGGTGCTGATCGGCAGCAACGCCGGGAAATAGCGGGAGTTCTCCTCGAACAGGTCGAAGATCGAGGTGATCCAGCGCTCCCCGAACCAGACCCGCGGCCGTACGCCCTGCACCTTGAGCTCCTCGGCGCGGGTGTCGGTGCTCTGTTCGAACAGCGGGATCCGCGACTCGGCCACCAGCTCGCGACCGAAGAGGTAGGGCGAGTTGGCTCCGATGGCCACCTGGATCCCGGCAATGGCCTGCGCGGCGTTCCAGTAGCCGGGGAAGTCGTCGGGGCTGACCTGGAGGTGCACCTGGGTCGAGGTGCAGGCCGCCTCGGGCAGAATCGTGTCGGAGACCATCTGCAGCCGCTCCACCCCGTCGATGACGATCTCCAGGTCCTCTCCGCGGGCGGCGAAGATCTGCTGGTCCAGCAGGGAGTAGCGCGGGTTCTCGCTGACGCTGTCCAGCGTGACGTGCTCGGGCATCAGGGTCGGGAGGATGCCGATCATCACCAGGCGGGTGCCGACCTCCTCGGCCCGCGGGTCGGCGTCGTTGAGGGCCTGACGCACGGAGGCCTCGAAGGAGCTGAAGCCGGCCTCGGCGAGCTGGCGGGGGTCGACGTTGATCTCGATGTTGAACCGGCCGAGCTCGGTCTGGAACGACGGGTCCGCGATCGCGGCCAGCACCTCGACGTTGCTCATCGCCGGCTCGCCGTCGGAGTCCACCAGGTTGAGCTCGATCTCCAACCCGGCCTGCGGGCGTTCGAAGTCGAAGCGGGACTCGGTGAGCATCCGGGCGAGCACGTCGAGCCCGCGTCGCACCTTCTCCCGGTGCTGCTTGCGGTCCTCCCGACTGAACTGCGTGGCGTCGACCTCTGCTCCCATGGGCCTCATCTTCACCCATCGGCCCCGGCTGAGCCCAGCCCCCGCCCGGCCGCGATAGCGTCTGCGCATGGTCGAACACCTGGCCCCGGCAGGCCCGCCGAGCTACTACCAGCGCATCGGCGAGAACCGCTACCGCCCGAGTACGCGGACCGAGGGGGCCTGGCAACCCGGCGAGCAGCACATGGCACCCGTGTCCGGAATCGTGGTGCACGCCATCGAGCAGTTCCTGTCCCGAGCGCCCCGAGACGAGAGGCTGCAGATCAGCCGGCTCACCTTCGAGATCCTGGGGATGATCGCGGCGGCCGACTTCGACATCCGGGTGGAGGTGCTGCGCCCGGGTCGCACCATCGAGCTGCTCGAGGCCACCGTGGTGATCGCGGACCGCCCGGTGGTCCGAGCCAGGGCCTGGTGCCTGTCCCGGCAGGACACCAGGGCGGTGGCCGGCGGTGAGCCGGAGTCGATGCCGGGCGCCGACGGCCTGGTCCCCTGGGTCGCCACCGACGTGTGGGGTGGCGGGTTCATCGAGTCGGTGGAGATCCGACCCGTCCCGGGGCACCGGCCCGGGCGTGCCCAGGCCTGGATCCAGACGGCGGTCGAGCTCATCTCGGACGAACACCCGAGTGACCTGGCCCGCTTCGTCGGACTCGTCGACACGGCCAACGGGATCGCCACCCGGGTCAGACCGTCGGAATGGATGTTCCCCAACGTCGACCTGTCGCTGCATTTCTACCGACAACCGCGGGGCCACTGGGTCGGGCTGGACACGACCGTCGTCTTCGGCCCTGACGGGGTGGGGCTCACCAGCACCACGCTGCACGACGAGCACGGCGCCGTCGGTCGGGCCGAACAGATCCTCACCGTCCGACCCTTGGTCAAACCGACGGATTAGTGCTTTCCCCGACGACCTCGGGGCCTGCCCACTACGCTCGACCCCTATGGCTACCAGCGCACACCCCTCGTCCCCGGCACCGGTCGCCGCACGTCGGACGCAGATCCGGAACCACCACGGCGACGTGTTCGCCGACCCCTACGAGTGGCTGCGGGAACGAGACAACCCGGAGGTGATCACCTACCTCGAGGCTGAGAACGCCTACACTGATGCCCAGACCCAGCATCTGGACGACCTGACCGAGGCGGTCTTCTCCGAGATCAAGAGCCGCACCCAGGAGACGGACCTGAGCGTGCCGTCGTACGCCAGCCACCCGGGCGGGTCGGCCTACTGGTACTACGTGCGGACCATCGAGGGCTCTGAGTACCCCGTCTACTGCCGGGTCCCGGCCGTGGACCGACGCACCCCGCCTGATCCGGAGCACGGAGTCGAGGGCGAGCAGGTGATGCTGGACGGCAACGCCGAGGCCGAGGGGCATGAGTTCTTCTCCCTCGGGGCCTTCAGCCTGTCGCTGGACGGTCGGCTGCTGGCCTACTCCGTCGACGTGGTCGGCGACGAGCGCTTCACCGTGCTGGTCCGCAACCTGGAGACGGGTGAGCTGCTGGCCGACCAGATCACGAACACCGCGTACGGCGTGGCCTGGGCCCAGAACAGCCACCTCTTCTACACCCGCGCCGACGAGGCGTGGCGGCCGTACGTAGCGCTCCGGCACCGACTGGGCAGCGAGGAGGCGGACGACGTCGAGGTCTTCAGCGAGCCGGACGAGCGGTTCTGGGTCGAGGTCGATTCCAGTCGGGACGACCGGTGGATCGTCATCGGGGTGGGGAGCAAGCTCACCTCGGAGACGTGGCTGTTGAGCGCAGCCGACCCGGAAGGAACCTTGTGGGTGGTCGCGCCCCGGCGCCAGGGCGTGGAGTACGACGTGGAGCCGGCCGGGGACCGGTTGCTGATCGTGCACAACGACGGCGCCGAGGACTTCGAGCTGGCGGAGGCGCCGCTCGGAGCCAGCAGCCACACCGAGTGGCGGCCGGTGCTGTCCCAGCAGAGCGGCGTCCGGATCATCGCCGTCAGCGCGTACGCCGGGCACGCCGTGGTCTCGTTGCGGCGCCATGGGCTGACCGGGTTGCACGTGTTGCCCCGGACGCCCGACGGCGCCTTCGGCCCGGGGTCCGACATGAGCTTCGAGGAGCCGCTGCACGTCGTGCACGCCCCGGGCGAGTCCGAGTACGACACCGTGTCGATCCGGGTCAGCTATGCCTCGATGCTGACCCCGGAGTCGGTCTACGACCACGACCTGGCCACGGGTGAGCGGCGGCTGCTGAAACGTACGCCCGTGCTGGACGACCCCACCCACGGCCCGTACTCCCCCGCGGACTACGTGCAGGAGCGCGGCTGGGCGACCGCGCCGGACGGCACCTCGGTGCCGCTGTCCATCGTCCGGCGCGCCGACGTGGTCCTGGATGGTTCGGCCCCAGCCGTGCTCTACGGCTACGGCTCGTACGAGGCGTCGATGGACCCGGGCTTCTCGCTGTCGCGGCTGTCGCTGCTCGACCGGGGGATCGTCTACGCCATCGCCCACGTCCGCGGTGGCGGTGAGCTGGGGCGTAGCTGGTACGAGCAGGGCAAGGCCTTGGCCAAGATCAACACCTTCACCGACTTCATCGCCTGTGCCGACTTCCTGGTCGAGCACGGTTACACCGCCGCCGACCGACTCGCCGCCCGAGGCGGGAGCGCGGGCGGCTTGCTGATGGGCGCGGTGGCCAACCTGGCACCGGAGAAGTTCCGAGCGGTGCATGCCGCGGTGCCCTTCGTCGACGCGCTGACCACGATCCTCGACCCGGAGCTGCCGCTCACCGTGACCGAGTGGGAGGAGTGGGGCGACCCGCTGCATGACCCGGAGGTCTACGCGTACATGCGCTCCTACACCCCGTACGAGAACGTCACCGTCCGCGACTATCCCGCCATCCTGGCCACCACGAGCCTCAACGACACCCGGGTGTACTACGTCGAACCAGCCAAGTGGGTGGCGGCCCTGCGCCACGAGGCCGTGGCGACCCCCGGTCGGCCTATCCTGCTCAAGACCGAGATGTCCGGCGGTCACGGCGGGGTCAGCGGTCGCTACAAGGGCTGGCGCGAACTTGCCTTCGAGTACGCCTGGATCATCGACCAGATCGTGGCCCGGCCGATTTCCTGAAAGTTCCTGAGGCCCTCCCCCGGGTGAGCTCAGCAAGGCGGAAAACTGCTCCTACGCGGCTCCCGGCAGCGCATCCATGCTCGCGTCAGCTCCGAACAATGGGTAAGGGTAAGACCTCGAAGAGGTCTCAGGGATTCTTCAGGGCCCGGGAGGAATCCTGCTCGGTACCAGATGCGTTCTTCTATCGAAGGCAACGAAAGGGGCCCACCGTGGCAACAACAACTCGGTCACGAGTTTCCGAGGGCATCGACGGAAAAGATGCTGTCGGTCTCTATCTTGAAGGAATCGCCCGCACCCCTCTGCTGACGGCGGAGGAGGAGGTGGATCTCGCCAAGTCCATCGAGCTCGGTCTCTATGCTGAGCACATCTTGTCGGGCGACGTCAAGGCCGCCGAGCGCGGTAAGCGCGCCAAGCGCCCCACCAAGGCCGAGTTGGAGTTTCTCGTCGACCAGGGCAAGAACGCCATGCAACGTTTTGTCACGGCGAACCTGAGGCTCGTGGTTTCGGTGGCCCGCAAATATGGCCGCTCGCAGATGCCCCTGCTGGATCTGGTGCAGGAGGGAAACACCGGCCTTATTCGTGCGGTCGAGAAATTCGACTACACCAAGGGATTCAAGTTCTCGACCTACGGCACCTGGTGGGTCCGGCAGTCGATCAGCCGCGGGATCGCCCAGCAAGGGCGCATCGTCCGGCTCCCGGTCCACGTCGCCGAGCAGGTCAACCAGGTCGGAGCGGTCCGCCGTACGTTGGAGCGCCGCCTGGGTCGTGAGCCCGAGATCGCCGAGATCGCCGACGAGATGGACCTGGAGCCCGACCGGGTGCTGGACCTGATCCGCTACGGACGTGACCACGTCAGTCTCGATGCCCCGGTGGAAGAGGGTGGGGACACCGCACTCGGTGACCTGATCGCCCGCGAGCCGATGCCCGGACCGGACGAGGTGTTCTTGGACGCTGAGGAGCACGCCCGGCTCGAGCAGCTCCTCTCCTCCCTGGACGATCGTTCCGCGGACGTGGTGCGTCGTCGCTACGGCTTGATCGACGGTCGCCAGGCCAAGCTCGCCGACATCGGTGCGCTCTGGGGAATCACCGCTGAACGGGTCCGGCAGATCGAGCGGCACGCGATAGCCAAGTTGCGCGGCAAGTCGGTGCTGGCCGCCTAGCGCGACGCAAGCAGCGCGGGACCTCACTTCAGAAGCGATCCGGACTCCTGGTCCGGGTCGCTTTCTGCGTTCCCCCTTCTCTATCAGCTCGACCCACCGTGGGCCCTGGGGCTCACGCGTTGGGCCGGAGCGGACGGATCAGGCCCTCCTGGGCCACGTCGGAGACCAGCGCCCCCGCTTGGAAAAGCCGGGCGGTGGACAGTCCGAGACCACCCGAGGCTGACGGCGAGATCTGATCGTAGAGGAGCCACTCGTCGGCGCGGAACGGGCGGTGGAACCACATGGCGTGGTCGATCGAGGCCGCCTGGACATCCAACCCGGCCAGCACCCCGTGCGGCACGGTGCTCACCGACAGCAGCGTCAGGTCGCTCGCGTAGGCCAACGCAGCCTGGTGCAAACGGGAGTCGTCGGGCAGCCGGCCGTCGGTTCTGACCCAGACCCGGGCCCGGGCGGGATGGCTGGGGTCCACCAAGGTGCCCCCCGGTCGGGAGTCACCGGCGTAGCGGACGTCGAGGACACCCCATTCGCTCTGCCACTGCGCGGCAGTCCGACCGGAGGCCTTGGCCAGCACCTCGCTCAGCCGGGGGCACGCGTCCGGCGGCGGCACGTCGACGGGTAGGGGGTCCTGGTGGGTGAAACCCTCCTCCCGCTCGTGGAAGGAGCTGGAGAGGTAGAAGATCACCCGGCCGGCCTGGCGGGCCACCACCCGGCGCGACGAGAAAGACCCGCCGTCCCGGACGACCTCCACGTCGTAGACGATCGGGATGTCGGTCCGGCCCGGCACCAGGAAATAGCCGTGCAGCGAGTGCAGAACCCGCGTCTCGGGCACCGTACGCGTCGCCGCCGTCACCGCCTGGGCCAGCACCTGCCCACCGAACACCCGCTGCAGCTGCGTGCTCGGCTGCCGGGCGCGAAACAGCCCGATCTCGATCTCTTCCAGGTCGAGCAGGTCGAGCAGTTCCGTCACGGACTGGGGCACGGCCGCCAGCCTATCGACGCCGTTGCCGGGTTCAGGACGTTGCGGTCATGGCGTCCGGCTGACGCCTCACTTGTCCGGTCCCGCCCCAGCTATAGGTGCCGCGGGATCGGACAAGTGGGGCTTGAGATGGGATCAGCGGATCAGCGGGTCCTCGTCCTTCACGTCGCCGGGAGTCGTCTCGTAGTCCTTCAGCGGGTCCTGGGTCACCACTCTCGCCGGTGGCACGTCCGGTCCGGGCACCGCCGGAGCCGTAGGGACCGGCGCCGACTGGGTGACCGCGGGGATGGGCTGGTCGGTGTCGTCCTTCTTGGCGGCGGCTGCCGCGGCGACGGCCCCGACCACACCGGCGGCCGCTACGCCGAGACCAGCAGCCACGGCCTTGCCGGAGACACCGGCCCTGCCCTTGTCGCCTCGCGACTCGTCAGCGGCCTCGACCCCGGGGGTGCCGACATGGCCCTGTGCGGGAACGGAACCCCGCCAGGCGCCGGTGGCGTAGCCCTCGGACTCGATGAAGGCCTTGAAGCGGTCGAGGTCACCCTCGGCCTGGTTCTCCACGATGTTGAGCTTGTCGCCGACCTTCTCGAGCAGGCCCTCGGGCTCGTACTCCAGGAACAGGTGGACCGACGTCTGCCCGCCCCCGACGTCGTCGAAGCTCACTGACCCAGCGTTGGTGGCGCCCTCGGTGGCGGCCCAGGCGACCTTCTGGTCGACGACCTGCTCCAGGATCTTGGCTTCCCACTTGCGCTTCACGCCGGCGATCTCGGCCACCCACTCGAGACGGTCGTCGCTGAGGTGGGTCACGCGGGTGATGCCGTTCATGAACTGCGGGAAATCTTCGAACTGGGTCCACTGGTTGTAGGCCGTGCTGACGGGCACGTTCACCAAGATGGACTTTTCTACCGTCGTCGTCATGCTGTCTCCTCATCGAGCAAGGTTGTCGTCGACACAGTGGGAACTGTGTCCCCGGTCAGCCTAGCCACCCCACGACGCGGTGCTGAGGCGGGTTGGCCGACTATTCGTCCTTCTCCCGGTCGGCCAGGAACTTCTCGAACTCGGCGGCGATCTCCTCCGCGGAGGGCACCCGGTCCTGCGACTCGGCCTGCAGGTTGTCGTACTGCTGCTCCAGCGTGGACACCAGCTCCTGGACCTCCGACGAGCCCTGCATTTCTGAGGCGATGTCGGACAGGTTCGAGGCCGAAGCCTTCTCCAGCGGCTCCAGGGGCACGGCGAGACCGGTCGCGGTGTTCATCGCCCGGGTGAGGGACAAGGTGGCCTCCGGGAAGCTGGCCTGGGCCAGGTAGTGCGGGACGTGGGCGGCGAAGCCCATGGCCTTGCGCTCCAGCTGGCCGAGCCGGAACTCCAGCAGACCGGTGAAGCTCGCCGGCACCTCCACCCGGTCGATCCAGCTGCGGTAGCCCTGCACCAGCTCGGGATCGGTGGCGTGCGCGGTCAGGGTGATCGGGCGGGTGTGCGGGGCTGCCATCGGGATCCCGTGCACGCTGACGGTCAACCGCACGCCGAACTGCTCGATCAGCGCGACCAGGGCCGACGCCAGCCGTTCCCACTGCACGTCCGGCTCCGGACCGGCGAGCAGCAGGAAGACCTCGCCCTGCTCGTCCACCACGCGGTAGATCCGCAGGCTGAGATCGGCGTACGAGGTCCAGGTGTTGGTGTCGAAGATCATGGCCGGCCGCCGGCTGCGGTAGTCGTGCAGCTGGTCGTGGTCGAACTCGGCCAGCACCTCGTGGTCCAGGTGCTCCAGCAGGTGCGCGGAGAACAGCCGCCCCGCCTGCCCGGCATCCACGAAACCGTCGAGCTGGTGGATCAGCACCGGGTGGGAGTCCTTCAGCTTGGACACCACATCCTCGTTCAGCGAGTAGAGCAGGTGTGGATCCATCATGCTCACCAATATAGGCGCGGCACTCCCGGGGAGGGGTCAGCCGAGACGGGTCCGGGCCTGGGTGATGGCGCTCAACACCCGTTTCTCCGACACCGGAACCTTGGTCCGCAGGGGTTGGGCGAACAGGCTGACCCGCAACTCCTCCAGCAGCCAACCGATCTCCTCGACGAAGTCGGGCAGCCGGCCGGGCGGTGCGGCGGCAGCCAGCTCGGCGTACGCGTCCTCGACGCGCAGGGTCACCTCGAGCCCGGCCTGGTCGCGTGCCGGGGTGGCCAGCACGTTGGCGATCCGGGTGCGGGCCGCCTGGAGATAGCGGGGCAGCTCCGCCAACCGGACGTACGCCGTGGCCGACAGGAAGCCGTCGAAGACGAGGTTGCCGAGCTGCTCGGTCAGGTCCGCCGCCGTGTCGGGGCTGACGGTGCGGACCTGGGGCAGCTCGAGCACCGCGGCCCGGTGGGCGGCGAGAATCTCGGCGGCCAATCCGGTCACCGCCTGCATCAGCTCGGGGTTCGCCGCCCGGACGGCATCGCACAGAGCCACGAAACCCTGCTCGCGACGTTCCCCCAGCCGGTCGAAGGGGTCCTGATGCCGCTCGACCAGCTCCCCCACCGAGGCCAGCCGGGCGTCGGCGAGCAGGGCCGGCACCGAGGCGTACGGGCTGTGGCCCATAGCCAGCTTGGCGGTGTTGCTGAGGTGACCGACCACCCACTTGGTCGGGTCCGGGGTGTTCAGCAGCACCAGCCGACGGAGTCCGCGGCGCTGGCTGGCGGCCTGCCGCTCGGCGGTGTCGAAGACCTGCACCCCGACGGTGGAGCCCTCGTCGACCAGGGCGGGATAGCCCACCACCCGGTGTCCGCCGCGGTCGAGCACCACCTCGGCCGGCAGCCGACCGAAATCCCAGCGGGTGAGCCCCGTACGGGTGTGCTCGGACGCGGCGGCACTCAACGTCTGGCTGACCTGCCGGGCCAGCTGCTGCTTCAGCTGCTCGAGGTCCGTCCCGGAGCCCAGCACCCGCCGCTGCCCGGCCGGGGCGTCACTGACCACGTCGAACGTGACCCGCAGGTGGCCCGGGACCGACTCCGGGGCCCAGTCGGCGAGGGGCACCTGCTCCCCGGTCAGCGCTCGGAGCGCGCGTCCGAGGGCGGCGGGCAGAGCCTCGTCGCCGGCGTCCGGGTGCTGGGCCAGCCAGCCCAGGGCCCGGCCGGCGAACTCCGGTGCGGGTACGAACTGACGTCGAACGGACTTGGGCAGCGAGCGGATCAGCTCGGCGGCCAGCTCGGTGCGCAACCCGGGCACCTGCCAGCTGAACGGCGCCGGTGAGAGCTGGTTGAGCACGGAGACCGGTACGGTCAGGCTCACTCCGTCGCGCGGGCTCCCCGGCTCGAACACGTACTCCACGGCCAAGGTGTGCGGACCGACCACCCACTCGTCGGGGAAGCCGTCCCGCTCGTCGCCGACGCCACCGGTGGTCAGATCCGCGAAGCTCATGCTGAGCAGGTCCGGCTGGACCTGGCGCGTCGCCTTCCACCAGGCGTCGAAGTGGGCCACCGTGGTGGCTTCCGCCGGCACCCGCGCGTCGTAGAAGGCGAAGATGGTCTCGTCGTCGACGAGCAGGTCGCGGCGCCGGGTCCGCTCCTCCAGCGCCTCCACCTCCAACCGCAGTGCCTGGTTGTCGCGGAAGAAGTGGTGCCGGGTCCGCCAGTCACCCTCCACCAACGCCGACCGGATGAAGATCGAGCGCGCCTCACCGGGGTTGACCCGGGCGTACGGCACCGGCCGGCGGGCGATGATCGGCACGCCGTAGAGACTGACCTGCTCGTACGCCATCACCGCTCCGGCCCGGGCGGACCAGTGTGGCTCGGAGTAGTTCCGCTTCAGCAGGTGCTGGCCGACCTCTTCGATCTGAGCTGCGGTGACCGGGGCGACCGTACGCGCCCACAGCCGGGTGGTCTCGACGATCTCAGCGGCCATCACCAGCGGCGGAGCAACCTTGGCCACGCTGGAACCCGGGTTGATGGCGAACTTGGTGCCGCGAGCGCCCAGGTATTCTCGACCCGGCCGCCGGCCCTTGGACCGAGCGGGGTTCTTCGTGGGGCCGGGGGTCTTGGCCTCCTCCCGCAGATCGGCCAGTCCGACGTGGGAGAGCAGCCCGGCCAGAGCCGCGGTGTGGATCCAGTCCGCCGTGGCCGGGGCATCGTTGCGGTGCAGCCCAATCTCCCGGCTGATCTGCTTGAGCTGGGTGTGCAGGTCCTGCCACTCGCGGATCCGGAGGAAATGCAGGAACTCGTCGCGACAGAGGCGCCGGAAGGCGTTGCCGGACAGGTCCCGCTGCGCGTCCTGCAAGTAGTCCCACAGGCGCACCCAGGCGACGAAATCGCTGCCGTCGGTGGCTCCGTTCCCTGAGCTTGTCGAAGGCGACATTGCTGGGGCCCAGAATCTGCGGTGCAGGGTGTCGGCCTGCTCCCGGTGCTCGGCGGGTCGCTCGCGGGGATCCTGGATCGACAGCCCGGCCACGATTACCAGGAGTTCGCGCAGGGCCCCCTGCCGGTCGCCCTCGATCAGCATCCGGCCCATCCGGGGGTCGACGGGCAGCGCGGCGAGCTGGCGGCCGACCGGGGTCAGCTCAGGTCGGCTGCGCTCACGTTCGTCGGTCAGCGCACCGAGCTCGTGGAGCAGGCGGACACCGTCCGCGATCTGCGAGTTGTCCGGGGCCTCGACGAACGGGAAGGAGCTGATGTCGCCGAGGTCGGCGGCCGTCATCTGCAGGATCACCGAGGCCAGGTTGGTCCGCAGGATCTCCGGCTCGGTGAACGTCGGGCGGGCCAGGAAGTCCTCCTCGCTGTAGAGCCGGATGCAGACCCCTGGGGCGACCCGACCGCAACGGCCGGCCCGCTGGTTGGCCGAGGCCTGGGAGATCGGCTCGATGGGCAGCCGCTGGACCTTGGTCCGAGACGAGTAGCGGGAGATGCGCGCCATGCCGGCGTCGATCACGTAGCGGATGCCGGGCACGGTCAACGAGGTCTCAGCCACGTTGGTGGCCAGCACGACCCGCCGGCCCCCGGACTGTCCAGCACCGCGCGAGGCGAACACCCGGTGCTGGTCGGCCGCGGAGAGCCGGGCGTAGAGCGGCAGGATCTCGGTGCCCCGCAGGTTCGCCGCAACCAGGGCGTCAGCGGTGTCGCGGATCTCCCGCTCGCCGGACAGGAAGACCAGGATGTCGCCGCCGCCGAGTGCACTCAGCTCGGCCACCCCGTTCACGATGCCGCCGATCTGATCGGCCTGACGATCGTCGGAGCGGCCGGACTCGGCGGAGCCGTCCTCGATCAGCGGTCGGTAACGGGTCTCGACCGGGAAGGTCCGACCCGACACCTCGATGATCGGGGCCCCGGCGCCGTCCGGGCCGGCGAAGTGGGCGGAGAACCGGTCGGTGTCGATGGTCGCGGAGGTGACGATGACCTTGAGGTCGCGGCGCCGGGCGAGCAGCTGTCTGAGGTAACCGAGCAGGAAGTCGATGTTCAGGCTGCGCTCATGGGCCTCGTCGATGATGATCGTGTCGTAGCGACGCAGATCCCGGTCGTGGCCGATCTCGGCCAGCAGCACCCCGTCGGTCATGATCTTGAGCCGGGTGTCCCGCGACGCCCGCCGGGTGAACCGCACCTGGTAGCCGACCAGGTCACCCAGGGTGACCTCGAGCTCTTCGGCGATCCGCTCGGCCACGGTGCGGGCTGCGATCCGGCGGGGCTGGGTGTGGGCGATGGAGCGGCGACCGAGCTCCAGGCACATCTTGGGGATCTGGGTGGTCTTGCCGGATCCCGTCTCCCCCGCGATGATCACGACCTGGTGGTCGCGGATGGTGGCCGCGATCTCGTCGTGCCAGACGCTGATCGGCAGGGCGTCGTCGAAGGCGATCACCGGTCCACGACCAGGGGGCTCCGGATCTAATTCTCTCTCCACCAACTCCGAGCCGCCCACCAGCCCATCGTAGTGGGGCCGAGTCGCCGTCCCGGTGGGTCAGTGCGGCGGGTGCAGCTCGGAGTGCGGCGCCCCCAGGTGGTGCAGCAGGTCGTGACCGGCCCGGTCCTCCAGGGTCCAGCAGCTCAGCCGGCCCCGGCGTTCCCGGGTGACGAGCCCGGACCGGCGCAGCGAGTCGAGGGACTGGCTGACGGTGTTGGGAGTCAGACCGGTGGCCACGGCGAGGGTCTTGACCGACGAACCCGGGGCGGCGTGGATGGCGATCAGGAGCTCGAGCCGGGTGGCGTCGGAGAAGGCCGCCAGCCGCTCGACCAGGTCGTCGATCGGGACCTGTGCCCCGTCCACCGCACCCCGGGCCACCTCGTCGGACCTCACCACTGCACCTCCCGCTGATCCCCTTCGCGCCGGTTGGCCCGATATGTGTCCGGCGGGACACTCATGGGCCTAGGCTGTCGACCAAGCTGCCCGTAGGACGCCTGAGACCGAGGTTACGCCATGACCGATAGCTTGAGCCCTTCGACGAGGCCGCGTTCCCTGCTCACCACGGAGGGGCGCGCCGCCAGGCCGTTCCGCTTCCGGGTCGGTGCGGCTTTCGCCACCATCGCGGTGCTGCACATCGCCGGTCTGACCCTGCTCGGGGTGGGCGTGGCCACCGGCGCGGCCGGCGCGGTGTCAGTCGGGGTCGCCGCCTTTGCCTATTTCCGCGGGCTGGTCCACTCCTTCGACTTCGACCACATCTCGATGATCGACAATTCGACGCGCAAGTTCGTCGCCGAGGGCCGCAACCCGGCCTCGGTCGGTCTGGCCTTCTCCATGGGTCACTCCACGGTCGTCGTGCTGACCGGTGTCCTCGTGATCAGCGGGGTCAGCTTCGTCAGGGTCGCCCTGGACGAGAGCTCCGGCACCGCCCGAGTGCTCGGCGTCGTCGGCCTGAGCGTCTCGGGGCTCTATCTCATCCTGGTGGCCGTGGCCAACCTGGCCAGCTTTGCGGCCGCCTGGCGGCTGCGCCGGGCGTTGCGGGCCGACCCGGCGTACGCGGTTCCCGCCGACGCGCTGACCCCCCGCGGCCCGGCGTCGCGGTTGATGACCGCTCCGCTGCGTCGGGTCCGGCACCCCCGCCACGTCTACCTGATCGGTCTGCTGTTCTCGCTGGGCTTCGACACCAGCAGCCAGATCGGGCTGCTGATGGTCACCGCCGGTGCCGCGCTGGCCGGGGCGCCGGCACTGTCCCTGCTCTGCCTGCCCTTCCTGTTCGCGGCCGCGATGACGCTGGGCGACACCTCGAACGGGCTGATGATGCTGCGGCTCTACCAGACCGCGGCCGACCATCCCGCTCGGAAGGTCAACTACAACCTGGTGATCACCGGGGTGAGCATCCTGGCGGCCCTGCTGGTGGGAGTGATCGCCGCGGCGACCCTGCTCAGCGGGGCCGGGGTGCGGATCGCCCCGGTCGAGGCCGTCGCGGCCATCGACACCGGGTACGCCGGATACCTGCTCGCCGGGTTCTTCGCCGTCATCGGGATCACGGCCTTGGTGCTGTGGCGGCGTACGGGGCTCGGCGGGCGGGTCGCACCCCGTACGCGCTGACGCACCCCGTCCACCCTTGACGCACCCTCAGTAGGGGGTGCGTGACGGTGGACGGGGTGCGCGGGCGAGATGAAGGCCGCAGCCGCGCCTATTCCCGGTCGGTGAAGGTGGTGCGACCCTGCAGCTTGGCGGCGAGATCCTCGTCGATGCCGTCGGCGACGTCGGAGACGATCTGGACGGCCTGGTGCAGGTGCGCGGGGACGAACGGTCGGGCGAGGACCGAGTAGGTGACGAACACCCGGTCGCGGATGAGCTGGAACTTGACCCAGCGGGCCGCCACGTTCAGGTCGTTGAGGACCTCGGCCGCGCGGGACCGACCGGACACGTCGTGCACCACGGCGGAGAAGATCACCACCTCCTGGCTGTCGGGGGCCGTGCGCAGGAAGAGCATGGTCGATCCGACCCGGATGGCTACGTCGCCCTCGCCGTCGCGGATGGGCCGGTGGCCGTACATGGCCGTCAACTCGGTGTCGACCAGCTCATCGAGGTGCGACCGGCTGGGTGCGACGGCGCGGCCGGGCCTGGTCGCGACGAGCTGGGCGGCGGGTTCTATCGGGGTCGGGGAGGGCTGCAGGATCTCGGCGAGCTGGTCAGGAGCCAGAAAGACGGGGTGCTGTACGCCGTAGACGTCGCGCAGGGCAGCCACGGCCAGCTCGCTCAACCGGTCCGAGTGCTCCTGGGTCTCCTCCACCCAGAAGTTGGTCTCGCCCCGATCGACCTGCGGCGAGTGCCAGCCCAGCTCGGTCATGGCCTCCAGCTGGACAGGAGGGAGCTGGAAGTCCTCTCCGAGGGCGGCGTTGCCGGCCGCCTCGCAGCGCACCAGACCGCGCTCCTGACAGCTGAACCGGACGAAGGGCCCGCGGTCGTCGCTGGCCGACCCGCTGCCGATGGTGAGGTCGCCGGAGTCGTCGATCACCGAGATGATCTCGCTCAACCGGCCCTGGAACTCGGCCCAGGCCTGAGCGGTGCTCCGGTCGAGGTCGAAGTCGTCGATCTCTGCCACTCACTCCCCCTTCTTCCGCCTGAACCTAGCGCACCAGGTTCGGGGGTTCCTCGGTTGCCAGGTTGCCGGTGGCCGTGGGGCTGACCCTACGCGCCGGCTCAGGTCAGCAGGGCCGTGATGGCCAGGAGCACGGGGACCGACAAGACGGTCGAGACGAAGATGGTGTCCCGGGCGAGGATGACCGCCCGGTCGTAGCGGACCGCGTGGGTGAACACGTTCTGCGCCGTGGGCAGCGCGGCCACCACCGTGACGGCCAGCAGGTCGATACCCGTCAGACCCATGGCGAACCGGCCGATCAGATAGGCCGTCAGCGGTTGCAGGACCAGCTTCAACCCGACAATCGTGGCGATCTGAGCCGACGACTCCCCCGCGCCCGGGCGCGGGCCGAGCCGCAACGACACGCCGTACGCGATCAGCATGGCCGGCACCGCCATCCCGCCGAGCAGCTGCAGCGGAGCGAGCACCAGGGCAGGCACGGTGAGGTCGAAGCCCGAGATGGCGAGGCCCACCAGCGATCCGAGGCTCAGCGGGTTGCGCAACGGCTGGGTGAGCCGGCGGATCAGGCGCCGCACCCGGGACTCACCCGGGTCGACCGGGCGGGTCGTGCTGTCCAGCACCGCCAGTCCCAGCGGCTGCAGGATCACCAGCTGGGTCAGCAGCATCGGGGCGATCAGCGACGCGTCCCGCAGTGCGTACGCCGCGATGGGCAGACCCAGGTTGCCGGCGTTCACGTAGGCCGCCCCGAAGGTGGCGATGACCGTGTCGCTGGCCGTCCGCTTCCAGACCCACCGGGACAGGGCCACACAGGTCACTGCGGAGACGGCTACGCCACCGATCGAGGCCACCAGGTTGGCCGAGAACAACCGGTGCACATCGGTCTGGCCGAGCACGGTCACCATCAGGGCCGGACTGGCGACGTAGAACGCGAGCCGGGCCAGGGTGCGCTGGCTGTCTGCCCCGAGGATCTGCAGGTGGGCCAGCAGGAAACCCACCCCGATGACGACCGCGATGGCGCCGAAACCGGCCAGCACGCCAGACATCCGGGCCCTCCCTTCACCTAGTAGGCCGTCGCCTTTAACATTCTGGGTATAGGTGGCGGAGTCGGGTGCGGGCGTCGCTGGTGGTGAAGTGCCAGTTGACTTGCCGCTGGTCGGCGTTGGTGGCTTGTTGCCAGGCGGCCAGTTGAGTGTTGAGGACGTCGAGGTCGTCGATGCGCCGGTCGAGGCATTGGCGGGTCAGCGCGGACAGCTCGATCTCGGCGATGTTGAGCCAGGAGCCGTGCTTGGGGGTGTGGTGGATCTCCAGACGCCGGGCAAGTGCGTGCGCCTTGGCCGGCTCGAAGGCCTGGTAGAGGGATCCGATGGTGTGGGTGTTGAGGTTGTCCATCACCAACACCACGCGTTCGGCGTCGGGATAGTCGACGGTGAGCAGGTGCTCGACCTCGTGGGCCCAGTCCACTCGGGTGCGCTGCCGCCGGGCCGAGACCCGGCGGCGGCCGGCCAGCGGCTCCACCCACACGAAGATGGAGCAGGTGCCGTGGCGCACGTACTCCGAGTCCTCCTTGCGGTCATGACCGGGGGCCGCGGGGATCGGGTCACGGACATGACCCAGGAGCTGGTAGGGCTTCTCGTCCATGCACACCACCGGCAGAGCCGGGTCGTGTGAGCGGGCGTAGACGTCCAGGACATCCTCCATCCGCGCCACGAACTCCCCGTTGGCGTGGGGTGGGATGGTCCAGCACTTCTTCAGATGAGGACGAAGCGCCCCCTTTTAAGCACCTTCCCGATGGTGGAGTGATCCAGATCAGGAAGGTCGTCCATCAACGCGACCTGTCTCTCCAACAGCCGCAGCGACCAACGCTGGTAGCCCTCGGGCGGGCTGGAGCAAGCCAGCGCGGTCAACCGGGCCTCGACCTCACCGGTCACCTTCGGCTCCACCGGCGGGGTCTGGCGCTTCTTGCGGCTGATCGTCGCCTCAACATCACCGCCGCGCTCGGCATAAGCCCTCGAGGTCTTCAGCACCGTGTCCACATGGACCCCGGCCCGCTCGGCGATCACCTCCTGGGTCGGCACCGGGCCATCACGGCCAGGGTCGTTCTCGTCCAGCTCCAACAAAATCCGGGCCCGACGGACCTGCTGGGCCGGATGCGACCCCGTCCGAACCAACCTCACCAACAACTCGCGATCCGCCGGACACAACGCCACCGGACGCGACCTCGACCTCGACATCATCGACTCGCTTCTGACGAGCTGAAGGGGAAGGTGGCCCGCCAGAAACGTCATACCTGAACAAGACCGCCGATTAGCGACGACACGCTACTAGGTCGGTGAACGATCCAGCGGCCGACCAGGGCAACACCTTGAGCTTGGCTTTGCTGGAACGCCTCCGCCGAGAATATGGGGCGGTCGTTGACGCCGACGACGACGACATGTCGTGGGAGCCGCCGCTGGCCGTCCAAGCGTGGGACCTAGCTCCGAAGCGCCGCAACGCAGCCGCGGTCGCGGTCACCAGTTCCATTGACCAAATCACGATCCAGGTGCGTACAGGCCGTGGTCCAGATGGCATCTGGTACTTCACCGTCGACGAACACGACACCTTCGCTCTGCTCCTGCATCTCCTCGACATCGCCAGATCAGTAGCTGCTGGCCGATGCGAGCAGCGCATTGCGTTTGGAAAGTCCGTCGTTCAGGTGACGCTGTCGGACGGTCGTGCTATTCGTAGTACCCGGCCAGGCCTTGGCTCGCTACTACCGACAGGTGCGGGGAGATCCCGAGCGCGTCAGACCAGGTCCACGCCGTGGACATGAGGTCACCGATCCCTTCGGCGCTCTGAAGGCTGGCGCAGGCAAAAGCGGACCGTCCACAGTGCCCGCACGCGGAACGGGTAGCGGGACTGGCCCGGGTTCCGTGTTTGGCCTGTTCGCGGTCAGAGCCGTGGTGGGGGCAGTGTCTGGTTTCGCCCGATCCGGGTGGTGAGGATGCTGGTAGAGGCCAGGGCGTGAACGCCGGCGAGCAGTAGCATCGCCGGTCGCACACCGACGTGGGTGCCGAGCGCGCCGGCGGCGAGCCCGGCGAGTGGCATGGCGCCGTAGTTGACCACCTGCATGGTGGTGACGACCCGGGCGAGCAGGTGGGCTGGCACGTAGCGTTGGCGCCAGGTGCCGCGTATGACGTTCCCGGCGACTACGGCTGCGCCGACGAGCAGCAGGCCGAGTGAAGTGAGGTAGCTGTGGTCGGCGTCGGTGGGGGCGGCGACGAGCAGCGCGCTGGGCCCGGCACACGAGCAGCACGGTGGACGCGCGAACGGTGCCCATCCGACGGGCGAGCCAGGGCGCGACCAGGGCGCCGAGCAGACCGCCGACACTGCCGACCATCAGACCAGGCCCAGTCGGCCCGGCGAGAGCCCGAGGTCGCCGACCAGGAACAGGACCAGCAGCGTGGCGTACCCGGTGAGCCCGGAGTTGGAGACGCTGCCGATGACCATGAACACACACAGCTACCGGTCACGGGCGACTACGCGGACGCCTTCGGCGATCCGGGCCCGGAGGCGCTCGACGGGCACGGTGTCCGGCAGCTGCGGACGGTTGATCTTGATCCGCCAGAGGCAAAACGCCGACGCCAGGAACCCGACGACATCCAGGACGATCCCGGCTGCGGCCGTGACCAGCTGGGCCAGGAGCCCCGCGAGGCCCGGGCCAGCGATCTGCATCGCCGACTCGGTCCCGGACAGGCGGGCGTTCGCCGTCTCCAAGCCCTCGTGGGCCACGATCATCGGGAGCAGCTTGACGTAGGCAGTGTGGAAGAACACGGTGGCGGTCCCGCTGAGCAGCGCGACGACCAACAGCTGCGGCAGGGCGAGGAACTCCAGCCACCAACCCACCGGAACGCTCACGAGGACGGCGGCGGAGACCAGGTCGGCGGTGATCATCACCGCGCGCGGGTCGAGTCGGTCGACCCAAGCACCGGCGGGCAACCCGATGAGCAGCCAGGGCAGCCAGACCGCGGCGGTGAGCAGCCCCATCCACCCCGGGCCGGCGTCGAAATGGGTCACCGCAAGCAGGGGAAGGAGGACCGACGTGGTAGCGGTGCCGAGCAGGCTAACGCCCTCACCGGACCACAGGAGGGTGAAGTTGGCGCCGAGACGGATCCGGACGGCAGCGGTGGACGGGGGCATTGGGAACCTCCGGGTGAAGGGCAGGCAGAACCAGCGGACCGACGTCGCCGACCGGGGTGAGGTGTAAAGTGCGGGTTGGACGCGAGCTACGGCTGGGCGGGGAAGCCTCGAGCGAAGACGAACACCGTCTCCCGCTCGATCCCGTCGTCAAGGATGGCGCGATGGCGCCAGCGCTGGGTGAGAGCGATCAGCTCCGTCGACAGCTCGGCCAGTTCCGCCGGGCTGAGCTTCAGCCAGGTCTGGCTGGCGAAGGCGGCGTCGTCCCACTCACCGGCCGCCTCGGAGTTCGCCAACCACTCGTGCGCCCGCTCGAACTGACGTTGCATTTCCAGCGACTCCGCAGCCAGAGCCGCGGTCACCGCCCCCGCGTCAGTGGCGAACTCCGCCCGCGACCAACGGATGCCCGGCGTCACCAGCCGCCACCACCGTTCGCGGCGGTCGCGCGCCAGCTCGGGTGCCTCAACCACCAGGCCGGCCTCGTCGAGGACCTTCAGATGGTGACTCACGCTGCCGACCGCCTGGCCGGTCCGCAGAGCGAGGGCGGAAGCCGTCGAGGGTCCGTCCACCGCGAGCGCATCAAGCATCCTCGAACGGAACGGGCTCGCCATCGCCGCCAGCGCCTTCGCGTCGGTGATGGTCCGAACTAGATGCTCCCGTTCTGCCGGAGCGGACGTTTCAGCAGAGTCAGCCACCACTCCAAACTAGACCCACAAGAACACTTGTGCAATAAGTCTTGTAGACCGGGTGTCCAGATAGCCACTGCGACTTCCTGCACGGCCTCGGATCGGCGGCCTGTTGTTCCACCCGGTGTCTGCATCGTAAACCGACGGTCTGCCGGATCAGCTGGGTGCGCCGTACGGGGAACGCTTAGCGGACATGAAGGCGCGCTGTCCGAGCCAGGAGAGGACGGCCGATCACGCGCGTCGCCTGGTTCCGGGATTGGTCCACTCACTGCCTACTGTCCCGTGCGCCCGTCGATGCACTCACGCAGCAGATCGGCGTGGCCGACGTGGCGGGCATACTCCTCGACAAGGTGAACGACGATATCGCGCGCCTCGGCCTCCTGACCGTGAACGTCGACCGGGGCGTCGAGGTCCAGGTCGGCGTAGACAGCCCGGGCATGTGCGACCTCGTCGTGCCAGGTGTCCCATGCTTCGGCGACGACCTGGTCATCAGCCGCGGCTTGGTTGAAGTCCAGGTCCGGGTCCTCCTCGGTGCGGTAGAGCCGCGGCAGCTCGATCTGTGCCTCGAAGACTCGGCGCGTCCAGGAGTGCTCGACCCGAGCGAGGTGGCGGATGAGGCCCAGCAGCGACATCGTCGACGGCGGGACTGAACGAGTGGCGAGCTGCTCGGCGCTGAGGCCTTCGCACTTGAGCTCGAAGGTCATCCGGTAGCGGTCGAGGGACTCCGCAAGCACGGCCTTCTCGCCCCTCCCTGGCTCAAGCGCCTCTCGTGGATCGCTGCCGGGCTCAGCCCACATACCGTCGAAGCTCATGTAACCAACGAAGCAGAAGGACTACCGACTCAGCAAACGGACTCGTGCAGCACCGCGAAGCCGCCAGGTTCTGAACGTCCTCGAGCAGATCCGGTCGCTTCTCCTGGTCGTCCAGGCGCCCGATTGCGGAACCATGACCGCCACACGGCTGGTGAAGATCAGCCCGATTCGGACGGTCATCAACGTGGTGGCTAAACGACTTGCAGGACGTGAGTCCGTCGGCGAGGCTTCCAGGGTGGAAGGGTTTGATGCAGCGCAAAGTTTCCAGGGTGACACGGCCGAGCACAACGACGACCGTCCCCGAGGCGACGAGGCTGAGACCCTCGCCCTGCTGAGCGAGTTCGCTCCAGGGCGAGCGCTGGAACTGACGATCGGTTCCGGACGCATCGCGCTTCCGATCGCTTCAGCCGGTATTCGAGTAGATGGCATCGAGTTATCGCCCGACATGATCAGTGGTCTCCAGCGCAGGGCGGCCGACCTCGAGGTCACCGTCGGTGCGCTCGAGGGCGACATGACGACGATTCACACAGGCAAGCGGTATCCGCTCGTCTTCCTGATCTTCAACACAATCTTCAACCTCTTGACCCAGGACAACCAGATCCGCTGCTTCGAGAACGCCGCACATCACCTTGACCCTGACGGCGTCTTCCTCATCGAGACCGATGTCCCCAGTGCCTGGACCTCGGCTTACAGCTACGTCAACGCCGAGAACATCACGCCTACCTCAGTCGAGCTCGACGTCTGCAAGTACGACCCGATCACCCAGATCTTCGACGAGAACCACGTTCGTCTCGACGCAGCGGGAGCGCACTTCAGGCCCATTTCCTGCCGGCTGGCTTGGCCAGCAGAGCTTGATCTGATGGCGCGGCTGGCCGGTCTTCGACTCCGAACGCTGGGATGGTTGGAAGCGCGAACCCTTCTCCGCCGACAGCAAGCGCCACGTCTCGATCTACGCCCGGTAGCCGCGACCGAGCGTTGTTGTGCGAGCAAGTGAGGTGCCGTATGGCGACCGTCCTACGGTGCATCGGAAGCCCGCAAGCGGAACGCTGATCGGACAGCCTTGCTCGCGACCAGGGAGTGGGGCGCCGGCCAGAAATGCCTCGTACTCGGCTCGGACGGACGTCGTCCTCGATGGTCGGTTGCCGCTGGCTGTAGCGTGCATCGGTCTTGTCGCGCCTTCGGGCCCGAGACCCACCACTCGTCGCCGGACTCGATATCGACGAAGTTGCCTCGGACGCCCTGCTCGCGTCGCAACGTCAACCCGTCGAACTTGGCTGACTGCCAGCTCTTAGCTAAGCTAGGCAAGGTCCGGCGGCGGCTCGCGGCAGCCCGGCGAACACGACCGAGTTGACAATCGGCTACGACACGCCGCGCTCGACGGTCGTCAGCCGAGTGCTTCACCTCATGTCCCGAGTACATGTAGATAGGCGCCCGCACGACCCCGGCATCCCATGGCATTCCCGTGCTTGGCGCCATCACTTTCAAAGTTGCGGCTGCCGCTGGGTGTCTCATGCTGACTTGAGCGCAGCCGGCGCCCTGCCCCGCACGACAGGTGGGGAGGGCGCCGTGCCTGGTCAGGGCTGGATTCCGCTCATTGCTGGGTCAGCGTCACCGCGTCGACCGATAGCCATTGACCACCGCTGCCGGCCGAGTAGACGCCGATCGTCACCTGTCCGTTTGTGACGGTGATCCCGGGGATCACGACATTGCGCCAACTCGGCCAGCCGGTAGCGGGAACCGACGCGGTCAGTTCCGGTGCGGAAGATCCGTAGTCCTTGGCGCTGAGGAAGGCCGCGGTGTGCCCGCCCCCGCCGGTGGCCTGAGCCGTGACGGTGTACGCGCCGTTGGTCAGTCCGGTGATGGTCTGGCTGGTGTAGACCTCGTACGCGGTGCTCTTGTGCTGGGTGAGCCGGTATCCGCCGGTGAAGCCCCCGGACTCGGTGAAGTCGGCGTCCGCCGAGGTACCGGATGCCCCTGGCCAGGTGCTCCAGCCGCTCGGGGTCTGGGTCGCACCGTTGACGTCGAAGTCGGCGTTGGACACGGTGATGGGTTGTTCCGCCGCGTAGACCGGGGATGGGGCCTGGCCGAGATCAGCGTAGTCGATCTCGACGTAGCCGGTGTTGTCGCGCTGCAGGCGGATTGTGTTGTTCCCCGAGTTCAGGGTGACCGGCAGGTATTGTAGGTTACGGGAGAATGTCCCCCACGCCTCGGTGCGGCCGAACGGCGCCGTGAACTTTTTGGTTCCGTTGACGAGCACGTCGAGCTTGCTGACGCCGCTGGTCGCGTTGGCGTAATTGACCGCCAGCCGGTACTCGCCTGACGTGGGCACGTTGACGGCAAACTGCACGTAGTCACCGGTGTTGTTCAGCCCGCCGATGTACTGTCCGTTCGACGCGGTTCCAGAGGCCTGTGTCGAGCCTCCGGTGTGGACGGCGGATTCGGCTTCGTAGCGCGTGGTCGCCGGTGCGGTCACTTGTTCCACGGCGATGTTGTCGATCGCTGCGAAGGCGGTCGGTCCCGGCGGCAGGTGCAGACCGACCTGGGCGGTGGTTCCGGAGGCGACGAACTCGATGGCTCGGCGGAACCATTGCCGGTTGGTGACTGCGAACGTGTCGACCGTCGTGGTGTACAGGTTGTCGGCAAACAGCCGGGCCGCCCCGTTGCCCTGCACGTAGGCGGTGACCCGATAGGTGGATCCGGCCTGCAGTCCCTGTACCGTGGTGGAGAGTTTGATCTCTGACACCTCGGCGTCGGTGAACACGGTGCCTTTGTAGGTGCCGGACTGTGCGCTGCCGTTGCTTTCCGCGTAGGCGTTGGGGCTGCCCGGGTCGGCGCCCGGCGTCCATTTGGTCCAGTTCGCGAGGTTGCCGTGCTCGAAGTCGCAATTGTTGATCTGTACGGTCTTCTCGGGCTCCACGGTCTGGGTGGTGACTGTGAAGGCGGTGGGGCTGACATTCCCGCCGCGGGCGGTTACCTGCGCGGCGGTGTTCGACTCGTACAGTGACACGAGGTCGTCCCACGACTGGCTGCCGGGGTACTCGTTCTTGATGTTCGGCGGGAAGCCGGTGGTCAGGTCGTTGATGTACCGGCCGGCGCCGCTCTGGTAGATCCGATCTTTGAACGGCTGCGGTGTGCCGGCCATGCCCTTGATGATGCCCATCAGCCCGGCGACGAAGGAGGCGGTGCAGTCCGCGTCGTTGCCGATCAGGGAGGAGATCTTCAGGGAGGTGAGGTAGTCGTTGTTGCCGTACAGGATGGCTAGGATGGTCGAGCCGTTGTTGCGGTCCGGGATGGCCATCTCGTTGTCCTGGCCGTAGACGTTGCGCACGAATGTCATGAGCTCGCCCTGCGCCCACCGCCAGTCGGTAGAGTTCTGCTGGTGCAGGGCGACGGCCTTCTGGTAGACGGTGTACGGCCAACTGTTGCGGGGCAGTACCACGGAGGCTCCGGCCAGCACGTCGCGGGCGTCGGTCGCGAAGTACGCCTGGGCGTATATGGTAGCCAGGAACTTCGCCCAGACCACCGAGTCCCATTCGCCGGTGACCGAGCCGAACCGCCCGGCGAGGTCGCGTGCTGCTGCCGGCATGCCCGGTGTGACCAGCCCAAGCGTGTCGTTCTCGATGTACGGCTCGGTCAGCCAGTAGTGCCGGTTGAACTCCGCCTGACCGGTCAGCGGCGGGATGAGCCCGTCGTTGCGCATGGCGGCGTTGGCGATGTCACCCGGCCCCCAGTCTCCCACGTTGTGGCGTACCCACCGGTCTTTGATGTCCTGGAAGGTGGGGTTGGGCCCGTGGTTGGCCAGGATCAGCTGGTTGAGGAAGTCGACGTGGTAGTCGTCGTCGCTGCCGGTCTCGTTGGGGGCAAAGTGAGGGGCGCCGAGCCGGTCGTATCCGGGGTAGTTGTTGGGGGTCCAGCAGGAGGCGGGGGCGTCACCGGAGTAGGGCCCGTACGTCGGTGTGAAGCATACGTCGGTGCTCTCCGGGTTAGGGCTCTTGTATTCAAAGCCGGTCAATACGCCACCGACCTGGCCCAGGATCGCGGCGAGGGTCTTGTCGCGGTAGGTGGCGCGGGTGATGGTCGCGGTCGCCGCCTCCGCGGGGGACGGCAGCGCCGCGGCCGGGACCAGGACGGCGGACAGGATAACCAGGATGGACAGGAACGATCTCGCGTTGCGGGACATGGCGAACCTTTCGGGGGGCGGTCAACTGAGATGCTTGGCTGCGTACTTGTCAGACCAAGAGCGCCGCCGGCGCACGGATGAACCGATCGGCATATTCATGTGCATCCCCGACGATCTGCGCAACGCGGTCGGGGGCGACCTCGAGTGTGTCTTCGACGATTCCGATCGTGGGGATGATGCCCTGACGGACGGGAAGCCGCCATGCGGCGACGTATCCGGCCTCGTGGACGCCAGACGACCCGTGCGCGGGGTCGCCCAGGCAGACGTGCCCGAACGAGCGGTTGGTCCGTGTGAACAGCTCCTCGTCCGGGAGGTCGTGGTACACGAGGATCGTGTCGTGGTGGCCGACCTGTACCAGGGGCACGATGCCGCGGACGGCGTCGAACCACCCTTCGCCCGCGATCAGGTGGCCGGGCATGGCTGCGTGTAGTTCATCGATCAGGCAACGAAGCCCTTCTGTGGTGTCGCCGTTTGGATCGTTTGAGTGCATCGCGCTGATGTCCAGGAACGTTGCATCGAATCCGAATCGGTCGTGAAGCGATGCGATCTGCTCGACGAGGTGAGCCCGCCAGGGTTTGTAAGCGGGATTGATCAGCCCTCCTGAACCGTGGTCGTAGTGTCGGGAGCCATCCCAGTCGACCGAACCGGCGTTGATGAGGCCGCTCGGCCGGCGCAGAAGGCCGGGCTCGCCCCATCGTTCGAAGCCGGGCACATCGCGCGATGCGACATTCGCCCCGAACATCGGCATCACGTGTGCGCCGAGCTGCCGCGCCTCCTCGATCAGGCGGTAGAAACCGTCGTCGCCGCCGAGGCTCGGGTCAGTGTCATACCGCCCGTACCAGCGGTAGTAGCGTCCTTCCCAGCCAGGCAGGTAGGCGAGGATGCGCTCGCCGTCGATCTGCTTCGCAATTCGACGGATTTGATCGAGCATCCGCGCGTAGTCGAGAAAGGTGCGGCCCGTGAAGTGCCGGCCGTGGAGCGTGAGGACGAGCGACTTCTCGCGCATCCAGTCCGGGACGTCTGACCGTTCCTCCCAGGGCTCGACTTCGTAGACTGCGTCGAGTAACGCTCGGTGCTCCGACCGCGCCGCAATAACGCTCGCACTCCGTTCGACTATCCACGTCGGGGCGTCGAAGACCGCCGATGGACGGGTCGCCTCCGCTTCGACAAGGAGATCGATGTCCATGACTGTTTCATCCTGGAAATGGGGGATGAACGCGAACGTCTTGGGCCGCGGACGGTTGTCGAGCGATCGGACGATGAGCAGTTCGTCGCCTTCGCGCTCCACGGCGAAGAACGGGCTGGCGAGGTCGAACCATCCGTTCGGGTAGCCGAGGATCCGGCCGCCGGCAGGGATGTCGAGTGAGCCCTCGCGAACTCCCGTGATCTGGCCGACGGGGGTGTCGTGGATAGTCATACCGATTGACCGGATGCCGTCGGCCTGCTCGCCATGGATGCGCACTTCGACGCCACTCGCTGTGGGTGAGATCTCGATGGTCATTGAGCCCACCGACGCCTCTTGCCCCCCCGCCCAGGTCAGTCCGTCTGAGTAGATTCGGGTGGTTCCGTCCGGCGTCATTTCGACACTCGCGTTCGTCGGGTCGATACCGTACACATTCTCGAAGCTGTGGATGCGGAAGCTCACCTCTCCGATCGGGGTCGTGTAGCGAGGGTGCGGCCAGTGGAAGCTCAGATCCATCACGGGTTTCGTTCTCCTGGAGTTTGTTGTGCTCTCGGTGGGCGCTGTTTCTAGTTCTTCAGTCGCTGGTCGAACGAGGACTGGGTGCTGGCGATGGCGCCTTCGCCCTGTCCGGCGAAGACCCAAGAGCGGGTGAGCTGAAGGAACGGGCCGGTTGAGTCGATGAAGATCGAGTTGTACTTAGCGGTCTTTGGAACCTGTGCCTGTTCGATGAGTTTGTTGGCAACCAAGCGACGTGGATCCGCCGCGGTCACCGGGTTGTCGACGATGTCGGATCGCACGACGAGCGAGCCTGCCTTGGCAACGATGTTCGTCTGGACTTCCTCGTCCATGCTCCATTTGATGAACTCCCACGCGGTGCCGGCGTTCTTTGCCTTCGCGGGAATGCCGACGACGTCACCGCCGACGAACGACGCGGTTTTGCCATCGGCACCGGGGATCGGCGTCACGTTGAAGTCCGGGCCACCCTTGACGCCATAGACGCCGATTCCGAAGCTTCCGAGCGCGAGCATGCCGATCTTGTTCGACTGGAAGCTACTGAGCCAAGTGGCACCGGTCTCGTCCTTGGCGGAGGCGGGCATGAGCTTCTCGTCCCACATTGTCTTGTAGAGGTTCATTGTGGCTGCGACGCCTGGGTCTTCGAGTGTGGCCTTGGTTCCGTCGGCGTTCAGGATGTCCCCGCCGTTGGCCCAGATGAACGGCAGTGTCGTGTAGGCGTTGCAGCCCGCGCAGTTGCCAGCGAAATAGAAACCGTAGGTCTTGTTGCCCAGCGCCGTGATCTTGCGTGCCGCATTGAGGATGTCGGCGGACGTCTTCGGCGGGCTGGCGGGGTCGAGGCCGGCGGCCTTGAACAAGGTCGGGTTGTAGTACAACAGCGCGACATCCAACTGGTGGGGGACACCGTAGATCTTGCCGGTCTTGCTCGAGATGTCGATGGCCGCAGGCGCTAGAGCATCCTTGTACGACAGCGCGTTGACCTTGTCGGTGATGTCTGTGAGTAGGTCTTGGCTGACCAACGCCTGAGCGTTCGCGATGTCGACGACAGCTACGTCTGGGGCATCGCCCGACCGGACGCCCTGTACCAACTTCTGTACGTATTGCGCGTCGGGGATGGCGACGAGCGTGATCTTGCGAGTGGGGTTCTTTGCGTTCCACGCCTCCACCAATGACTTGTCGAGCGGCGCGTCGGCGGCGCGCACCCATAGCGTTGCTGGTCCATTGCCTTGGGAGCCGGAGGACGGGCTGGATGAGGATCCCGAGGTTGCGCATGCGCTGATCCCGAGCGCGGCGGCCGCTGCGATGACCAGGGCCATGACGCGGGTGAGGCTTTGTCTCTTGTACATATTCGGTGCCTTCCATTCGTTGCCGCCCAGCTCTGAGCCGGATTGGATTCCTTCGTCAATCTGCTGTTCAGCCCTTGACCGCTCCAGCGGTCAGACCTGCCACGTAATAGCGTTGGAGGAGGAGGAAGACCGCGATGCACGGCACCGCCGAGACGATGGCGCCCGCTTCAAGGACACCCCAGTTCAGGGTGCCGAAAGCCCCAGCCTGAAGGTTGGCGAGCGCGACCGGCAGGGTGAAGGACTCTTGCCGGGTGGTGAAGATAAGCGCCGCCAGGAACTCGTTCCATGCGTTGAAGAAGCCGTATATCGCCACAGTAGCGATGCCGGGGACGGCCATCGGACCCATGACGCGGGTGAGCGTGGTCAGCGTCGAGGCACCGTCCATGATCGCTGCCTCTTCTATTGCGAGTGGGATGGCGTGGAATGAGGCACGCATCGTGAAGACACCGAAGGGTAGAACAAAACTCGTGTAGACCAGGATCAGCCCAATGAGCGAGTTCGTGAGATGGGCGGTGTCCAGGATGGCGTAGAGAGCGGGAATGATCGACTGAAACGGGATCATGAGGGTGCTCAGAAGAATGATGAACAGCAGGCCGCTCCCCCGGAAACGAAAGCGCGCGAAGCCGTAGCCCGCGAGCACGCTAAGCAGGGTGCCGAGTATGACGGTCCCTGTCGCGGCGACGGCGCTGTTACGCACATAGCCCCAGACACCCGCATCGGCCAGGGCCGCGTAGTTCTCGACGCTTAAGGTCTGCGGCAAGTAGGTCGGTGGGACCTGCGCGAACTCGGCCGACGTCTTGAACGAGCTGATGAAGAGCCAGGCCAGCGGCGATGCGAAGAGCAGGGCGACGATGCAGGCGCTGACGTAGAACGACACACTCCTAAAGAAACCAGGTTTGCGCCGCGGAAGAGGCTGCGGTGTGCGAGCTGTCATCCGAGAGCCGTCGAGCATCACTTCGCTAGTTGTCGTCATCATCAGTCATTCGTCTTTCTCAGCACCCGGAACTGGAACACGGTTAGCAGGAGCAAGACGAACATCAGGATCACCGACAGGGCAGCGGAGTAACCGAGGTCAAAATCGATGAAGGCCGCACGGTAAATGAGGTAGACAACCGTCACCGTCGAGCTGTCCGGTCCACCCTGCGTGAGGATGAAGAACTGGTCAAAGGCCAGGTAGCTGCTGATGACGGTGAGGATCAGGACAAGGGCGATCGTAGGTTTCAGGAGGGGGATCGTGATGCCGAAGAGCTTTCGCCACCATCCCGCTCCGTCTAGTTCAGCCGCCTCATAGATGTCTCGCGAGATGGCATTCATCCCGGACATCAGGAGGAGCATCGTGAGGCCCACCGTCTTCCAGACCACCATCAGGATCACGACCGTGAAGGCGAGACCGAAGTTGCCGAACCATGAGATTGAGTCGTTGATCCATCCAAGGTCGCCGAGCACTGCATTGACGACTCCGATGCGGCCATCGAGGATCCACAGCGTCATGAAGCTCGCGGTTGCGAAACCGATCACCACAGGGACGACGAATATGGTGCGGAACACCGGCACACCTCGCCGGTTGTTGGTGACCAGGAGTGCTAGCCCGAATCCGACCGTAAACAGGACCACTGTGACCACGACGGTGTAGAGCGTCGTGAATCCGAGTGTGCGATAGAGGGCTGGGTTGGAAAAGGCCCGAACGTAGTTCGACCCGCCGGTGAACGTCAGATTGCCGAGCAGAGAGTACTTGAAGAACGAAACGACTACGGTCCACGCCGTTGGAGCCACGAACAGGATGGCGACCAAAAGCATGGCTGGGAGCACGAAATAGAAGCCGGCACGTTGCCTCCTTCGCAGGTGGCCTCGCCCATGGGAGCGCCTTCTACGCGAGGGCCGTGTCAAAGTTCCTGGCACCGTCGCCATGGGTACTGCCTCCGGAAAGTCACGAAATCGTTATCGTACAGGCAAAGTAACGCACGAGCAGGCAGAATAGTCAAGTAGCGATTTCGTAAGCGGCTATTCGCAGTTGACCGTGGTGCTCGGCCTGGTCAATGGGTTGACGCTGCACGTCGGGCGGCGCTGCGGAGTAGCCGCGGAGCAGCAGCATCCGGTTCGCCCACGCTGGGTCGACCAGCCGGCCGCGGCGCTGTTCCCGGTCGCGGACAAGCCGCTGCCTCACCCGGGTGAGCATCAGGTTGGCCAGCTGGACGAGGTGGAACCCGTCGACCGAGACCAACGCGTTCGGCAAGTGTTCGGTGATGGCCTTGCGCCGACGGGTCGATCGCGATCACACTGACCATCTCCGAGCGTTCGACCACAAGATCACCCAGCTGCTCGACCAGCATCCCGACGCGCCGATCTTCTTGTCCTTCACCGGCATCGGATCGATCGTCGCGGCCGCGTTGATCGCGGAGATGGGCGATGACCGCAGCCGCTTCCCCACGGTGGAGGTGCTGCTGGCTGAGACCGGCCTGGCGCCGGTCACGAAAGCCTCGGGCAGGACCCGGCAGGTCCGGTTCCGCTACGCCGCGAACCGGCGGATGCGTCACGTCATCGACTGGTGGATGTTCATCGCCGCCCGCGATGACCCCTGGTCCAAGAACATCTACGACGCCGGCCGAGCCCGCGGTCAGGGCAAGTACCGGGCACTGCGTGGACTCGGCGCCCGCTGGGTCCGGATCATGTGGCGCTGCTGGATCGACCACACCTGCTACAACCCAGCCCGCCACCACCCACCCGAGCTGACCGCCGGCTAACCCCAGGGCGGTTCGGGCACCGCTGCCCAACGGTGACGCCCGCAGTCGCAGTCAAGGCTGGCCGCAGGCCACCCGAAGGGCCCCGGCCTTGACCGCGACAAGGACGCCACCACACTTCGGCATGCCCAACCACCAAGATCGACACCGGACTCAACCCAGGAAGGTTGACAGCGGGAGTCTGCACCGTCCACCACGCCACCGCGAACGCCCCGGCGACCTCGGCCACGGCGCGGCCGGAGTCGATCACCGCACCCAGCACCGCTGCCCGCAGCCGGGTCGTGCAACGGGCCCGGACCGGAAGCTGCGACGTCGTCGGGGTGAAGGTCTTCCGCGGACACGCCGCCTCTACGCACACCAGCCGGGGCTTGCGGACCACCACCTCGACCCGACCGGCGTGCGGAACGTCGCGGACCCGCTGCACCGTCCAGGCATGGACCCGGCCCGACACCACCCCACACACCGGGCAGCCGTCAGCAAGATCGACCGGCTGCACCTTGACCCGGCGACCGCCCAACGCCAGATCGACAGCGTCGACCACCTGGTAACCGGGCAGGTTGAAAATCACACGCTCGCAGCGTCACACCGCGAGCCCGTAGGCTCAAACACAACTCGTGGCCCTTCCTCGATGGATGCCTAGACGCACCCATCTCAGCGCAGGGCCACGAGCCCTTGCATCAACGACCCACCACGCTCAACTACGAAATGTCTCGTAAGCTGGATGTGGAGCGAACGAGGGAGAACCATGGTCGACGCAGCCGCCGACTCCGGTCGGCGCGTCAGACTCAAGGACGTCGCGGTGCGAGTGGGCGTCACGACCTCGACTGTCTCGAAAGTCGTCAACGACAAACGGGATGTCGGCCCCGAGGTCCGGCAGCGCGTGCTACAAACCATCGAGGCGATGGGATACAGGCCGAACTCGGTCGCCCGTCGACTGCGCATGCAGCGCAGCGACATGATCGCCATCATCACGGACGACCTCGAGGGAATCTTCACAAACGCGATGATGCGTGGCGTCGAGGACGCCGCGTCCACGGCCGAGATGGCCGTCCTGCTCTGCAACAGCTATGGCGACCCCGCGCGCGAGAAGCAGCAGCTCCGCCGCCTGCTCGATCACCAGGTCGATGCGCTCATCTTCATGTCAGGCAACCGGGTGGGACCTCGCCCCTACCCCGCGATGGCAATTCCGAACTCGACGCCGTTCGTATATCTCTATGAGTACGGCGAGGCAGACATCCCGGCGATACTGCCCGACGATAAGGGTGGGGCTCGTTTGGCCGTCGAACACCTCGCAGGCACCGGCGCGCACCGCATCGCTTTTGTGAACGGCCCACCGGAGTGGGAGGCGACCCAGGATCGTCTCCAAGGGTACATGGCAGGATTGGGCACGGCGAAACTTCCATTCGATGACGAACTCGTCGTCTCCTCACCAAGCTGGAAGCCTGAGGATGCCTACGCCGTGATGCGCCGGCTCCTTCAGAACGTTCCCGACATCGACAGCGTATTCTCCGGGAGCGACGACATCGCCACTGGAGTCATCGCTGCCCTCGACGACTGCGGCATGTCCATACCGCGCGATGTACAGGTTGTCGGATTCGACGACCGATCGCTCGCCGTTCATCAGAGGCCGCCACTGACGACGATCGCGCTTCCGCTCACCGAAATGGGCAGGCTCGCGGGCGAACTGGTGCTGGGTGCGATCACGTCAGGACTTATAACTCCAGGAATCGTGCGCTTGCCATGTCGGCTAGTCCAACGCGAGTCGACGCGCGCGTTCGGCAAATAGCGTCAAGCGGCGGCTCCGTCACCACACCGCCGGTCCATTCGTCGTTCGTGGGCTGGTCCGGCTGAGTTGATTGCGGGTCTGTCTCACGGCACACTCAGTCTGCCCGGCTTGCGGGGCTACCGGTGTCCTTGAGGGAGGGGAGGTCCTGCTCGCCGAGCGGCACGTCGAGCAGGTAGATGAGGAGGACTTCGACGTTTGGATGGATCTGACCATTGGGGCGGAGCACTTCAGCTGTGCCGCGTGCCGGTTGATACTGGACCGCCAAGAATTTCTCCACGAGGCTGTGCTGCCATCCGAGTTCGCCGACACCCGGTGGGCAGTTCTCATGGCCGCCGGTGGGCAGAATCTCGTGGCTCTTGACACAGGAGCAGGCGCGACTTCGAGGTAGTCAGATCGACTTCGCTGTTGCTGATCCGAACGATCTGAGGCTACTGCTGGGCGGTGCCTCGCTGAACGGCGTTGACCCCAAGGAGGGACGGGCTTCGCTGGGGTACTGGCTCACCCCAGCGGCACGCGGACGTGGGGCGGCCAGTCACGCGGTAAGGCTGATCGCGCGTTGGGCCTTGAAGCTCTGCAGCTGGCGGGGCTCGAGATCACCTGCGGACCGGACAACAACGGCTCGCAGCGCGTAGCGCAACGGTGTGGGTTCAGTCGCGAAGGATTGCTCCGTTCGCACATGTTCTTTAAGCCTCGATCCACCGATGAGCCGGGCTTGTGCCGTTGCGGCGGCTGAGTTGTTCTGTGGGGGTTTTCGGGCGTGGTGGAGTGCCTGACCCTTCTGTCAGGTTGTTCCATGACTTCGGTTGCGCCGTGTGATCAGCCCCGCATTTTCCGGACAGTTCTAAATATCCGTTTACGCTGCGGCGTTCCGGTTTAGGTACTCATTGTGGACTTCTTGTGGGGTTCGGTAGCCGAGTCCCGAGTGGAGCCGTTTAGTATTGTAGCGGAACTCGATGTACCGGACCAG
>JAABUN010001074.1_pt1 | contig 64711 bp, 66 predicted proteins | sample 5559311 | NCBI WGS metagenome assembly JAABUN01 (sample SAMN10711877, study PRJNA513370) | rock metagenome | isolation source: Antarctica rocks | place: Antarctica: Victoria Land, Siegfried Peak sud
GCGTTCGACTGGAAGTTCACCGCCGACGACCTTGACAACCTCCTGGCCCGGCTCGATCAGCACCAGGCCGAACCGACCTCGGCCAACGTGGTGTGACCCCCACGAACTTCCAGGGCAGACCACTTAGGCCGTGACACGCACCTCAGACGAGCTCGAGTACCAGCACGCTCTCGCCGTCGAGCTCGGCCTGGCCGCCGCCGAACACGAAGCCGGCAGCGCTGGCGAGCAGCAGCCCGACGGGAGCCCCCTCGACGGGGACGGAGAGCCGCTCACCGGAGAGGTTGCAGACCACCGCGACCCGGTCGCGCCGCACGACGAGCCACCCGTCGCCCCACGTCACGTCGACGAGGTCGCGCCGGCCGTCGGACAGCTCTGGGCGTTCGCGGCGCAGGACGATCAAGCTACGGGTCCACTCCAACAGCTCCTGCGCCCGCTCGTCGTCGAGCTCGGACCAGTCGAGCGTAGAGGCGGCAAAGGTGGCCGGGTCCTGCGGGTCCGGCACGTCCTGCTCGGCCCAGCCGTGCGAGGCGAACTCGGCCCGCCGGCCGCGGCGCACCGCCTCGCCCAGGTCGCCGGCGTGGTCGGAGAAGAACTGCCAGGGCCGACGGGTGCCCCACTCCTCACCCATGAACAGCATGGGCGTGTAGGGCGAGGTGAGCAGCAGCGCGGCGCCAATCTTGAGCAGGCCGTCGGAGAGGGTGCTGGCGATCCGGTCGCCGGTCGCCCGGTTGCCGATCTGGTCATGGTCCTGCAGGAAGACCACGAACCGGTGCCCCGGCACGGTGGGCGGTACGGGGCGGCCGTGCGCCCGACCGCGAAAGCTCGAGTAAGTGCCGTCGTGCACGAACGCCTTGGCCAGCGCCTTGGCGAGGGTGGCGGGAGAGCCGAAATCGGCGTAGTAGCTGGCCCGCTCGCCGGTGAGGTAGGCGTGCAGCGCGTGGTGCACGTCGTCGGTCCACTGCCCTTCCATGCCGCGACCGCCCGCTTCCCGGGCCATGACGGTGCGCGGGTCGTTGACGTCGCTCTCGGCGACGAGCCACAGGGGCTTGCGCAGCCGCGCGCCGAGGGCCTCGACCTCCTGCGCGAGCTGCTCGAGCAGATGGATGGCGCGCTCGTCGACCAGCGCGTGCACGGCATCGAGCCGCAGTCCGTCGACGTGGTAGTCGCGCAGCCACATCAGCGCGTTGTCCAGGATGAACCGGCGCACCTCGTCGGAGGCGGCCCGGTCGAGGTTGACTGCCGGCCCCCACGGCGTCATGTGCGCCTCGGTCAGGTACGGCCCGAACTCGGGCAGGTAGTTGCCGGCCGGCCCGAGGTGGTTGTAGACGACGTCCATGACCACCCCGAGACCGCGGGCGTGACAGGCGTCGACGAGGCGCTTGAGCCCGTCCGGACCGCCGTACGGGTCGAAGACCGCGTACCAGGCGACGCCGTCGTAGCCCCATCCGCGCTGCCCGGCAAAGGCGTTGCACGGCAGCAGCTCGACAGCCGACACGCCCAGCTCGACCAGGTGGTCCAGGCGCGGAACGACGGCGTCGAAGGTGCCCTCGGGAGTGAAGGTGCCGACGTGCAGCTCGTACAGCACGCTGCCCGCCAGCGGAACGCCGCGCCAAGCGTCGTCGGTCCAGGCAAAATCGCTGTGGTCGACGATGCGCGACGGACCGTCGACGCCGTGCGGCTGCCAGGCGCTGCGCGGGTCGGGCCGGGGGTCGCCCCCGTCGAGGACGAAGGCGTAGTCGGTACCTGGTCCGCCGATCGTGCTGCTCCACCAGCCATCGGCGCCCGAGATCATCGGCGTGCGCTCGCCGCCGGATTCCACCTCCACCCGGTCCGGGATCGGCGCCCACACCCGCAGCTCGGTCACGCCTGCTCCTCGCGCACGAGCACGGCCACCGGCAGGTCGGCGAGCAGCACGGCGAGCGGCACGCGGCCGGAGCGGTGCACGCCCGTCACGACGTCGCGCCAGCGGCCGTCCGGCAGCACCACCGCGTCGTCACCCCAGCCGTCGCGTTGGGTGCGCAGCGCGCGGGTGGGCGCCACCGTCACGATCTGCTCGGCTCGCACGAATGCCACGGCGCGCTCGCCGGTGGACAGGGACTCGTACCCGCCGTCGAGGAAGGTGTCGGGACGCTCGCGGCGCAGCCGCAGCAGCCGCGCGGTGAGCGCCAGCTTCGCGGCGCCGACGTCGTCGTCGGTCGGCACCGAGCCCGCGTGGAGCAGGCGGCGCCGCTGGTCGAAGTCGACCGGCCGCCGGTTGTCGGGGTCGACGAGCGAGAGGTCGAACAGCTCGGTGCCCTGGTAGGTGTCGGTGACTCCGGGGACGGTGAGCTGCAGCGCCTTTTGGGCGAGCACGGTGTCGCGCCAGGCGGGGGCGAGACGCCGGACAAAGGCGGCCAGCGAGGCGGTCAGATCGTCGTCGGACAGCACACCCTCGACGAAGCGACGGACCGCGTCGTCGAAGGCGGTGTCCGGGTCGATCCAGGCGGTGCGGTCCTTGGCCTCTCGGGTCGCCTTCTCGACGTAGGCGACCGCTCGCTCGGTCGAGATCGGCCAGGCGCCCACCAGGCTCTGCCAGACCAGCTGCTCGGTGACGGCGTCCGGTCCGGCGTCAGTGCGGTGAGCCGCGGCCTGGTCCGACCAGCCGGATACGGCCTCGCCCCACTCCTGCGGGCACTGCGCGAGCAGCACCAGCCGAGCCCGCACGTCTTCCGAGCGCTTGGTGTCGTGCGTCGACAGGGTGGTCATCGCCTGCGGCCAGTCGCGGGTCCGGTCGGCGTTCGCGGCGTGGAACTGGCTGGCGGACAGGCCGAACCGGCCCGGGTCGCCGCCCACCTCGTTGAGCGCCGACAGGCGCAGGTAGCGGTAGAAGGCGGTGTCCTCGACGCCCTTGGCCATCACCGGTCCGCAGGTCTGCTGGAAGCGGGTGACGAGCTCGGCGGCGGCCGGGCTCATCGGCCCCTCGGCCAGCACCAGGCGGCGCACGACGTCGATCTCGGCGGCCCGGTCGGGGCGCGCCTCGAGGGCGACGGCAGCGGCGGCGTCCACGTACCCGCGCGCGGTGTCGTCCGCCGGACCGTCGGGCGGCAGGTAGGCGCGGTAGACGCCGAAGCCCGCGAGCACCTCGACGAACGCCTCGCGCAGACCGCGCCGGGTGGTGTCCCGCAGCGAGGGGTCGGTGCGACACACCGCCAGGCCGACCTCGACCAGCCGGTTGACCTCGGCGGACAGCACCCGGTCCAGCACCAGGTGCTTGGTGCGGGCCACCACCTCGGCGAAGCTCGCGTCGTCGCCCGTCTGCGTGGTCCACAGCTCGGTCAGCGGCGCCTCGCCGGCCGGGTCGACCAGCACGCCGAGGATGTCGTTGAGCACGTCGTAGCCGGTGGTGCCAGCGGTCTTCCACGGCCCCGGCAGTTGCTCACCGGGTTCGAGGATCTTCTCCACGACCGTCCAGGCACCGTCGCTCGCGGCGGCCAGGCGCTCCAGGTAACCGCCCGGGTCGGCCAGGCCGTCCGGATGGTCGATGCGCAGGCCGTCGACCTGGCCGCTGCGCACCTGCTCGAGCACGAGCCGGTGCGTGGCCTCGAACACCTGCGGCACCTCGACGCGCACGCCGGCCAGGGTGGTCACGTCGAAGAAGCGGCGGTAGTTCAGCTCCTCAGACGCGACCCGCCACGAGCACAGCCGGTAGTGCTGGCGGTCGAGGGTCGCGAGCACGTCGCCGTCGACCCGGGTGTGCGGCGCGAGGGGGAGTTCGTGGTCGTAGTAGCGGATCCGATCGTCGGCGAGCTCCAGCTCGGCCACCGACTCGCCGAGCGAGCCGCCGAGGACCGGCACGAGCACCCGGCCGGGGTTGTCCGGGCTGTCCCAGTCGATGTCGAACCAGGCGGCGTAGGGGGAGGCGCGCCCGTCGCGCAGCACCGACCACCAGGCGGCGTTCTGCGACTCGGGCTCGCTGACCGCGGTGTGGTTCGGCACGACGTCGACGACGATCCCGAGCCCGGCCGCGTGACAGGCCTCGACCAGGCGGGCGAAGCCGGCGGCGCCGCCGAGCTCGTCGTCGAGCCGGCCGTGGTCGACGATGTCGTAGCCGTGCGCCGAGCCGGGGGTCGACTGCAGGTGCGGCGAGCAGTACAGGTGCGTGACGCCGAGCTCGGCGAGGTAGTCGACGATCGCTGCCGCGTCGTCGAAGGTGAAGCCCGGGTGGCCGGCGGCGTCATCCGGCGCGCGCAGCTGGACCCGATAGGTCGAGACGATGCGGCTCATATTAGAAAACCCTCATCTCAGAAAACCTTGCGCAGCACGAGTACGGCGCGCCCCTCGACCGGCGCGGACGCGCCCGTCTTGACAGTGCGATTCTCGACCTCCGCCAGCAACGGGGCGTGGGTGTCGACGACGACCTCCCAGCGCTCGATACCCGCGATGTCGGGCATGACGAACTCCATCGGTTCGTGGTGGGCGTTGAACAGCAGCAGGAAGCTGTCGTCGAGCACGGCGCCGCCGCGCGCGTCGGGCTCGCGGATGCCCTCTCCGTTGAGGAAGACCGCGACCGACTTGGCGATCCTGCGGTCCCAGTCGTCGTCGCCCATCGTGCTGCCCCCGGGGGAGAACCACCCGATGTCCGGGGTGCCCTGACCGGACGGCGGTCGGCCCTGAAAGTGCCGGCGGCGGCGGAAGACCGGATGCTTCTGGCGCAGCGCGGTGAGCTCGCCGACGAAGTCGGTGAGGATGCCGAAGTCCTTGGCCCGCTCCCAGTCGACCCAGGCCAGCGGGTTGTCCTGGGCGTAGACGTTGTTGTTGCCCTCCTGGGTGCGGCCGAGCTCGTCGCCGTGCAGCAGCATCGGCACGCCCTGGCTCAGCAGCAGCGTCGTGAGGAAGTTGCGCTTCTGCTGCTCGCGCAGAGCGATGACGTCGAGGTCGTCGGTCTCGCCCTCGGCGCCGTGGTTCCAGCTGCTGTTGTGGCTCTCGCCGTCGTTGCCGCCCTCGCCGTTGGCCTCGTTGTGCTTGTCGTTGTAGGACACCAGGTCCTGCAGCGTGAAGCCGTCGTGGGCGGTGACGAAGTTGATCGAGGCGTACGGCCGCCGGCCGTCCTGCTCGTACAGGTCGGACGAGCCGGTCAGGCGCGAGGCGAACTCGGCGAGCGTCTCGGGCTCGCCACGCCAGAAGTCACGCATGGTGTCGCGGTACTTGCCGTTCCACTCGGTCCACAGCGGCGGGAACTGCCCGACGTTGTAGCCGCCCTCGCCGACGTCCCACGGCTCGGCGATGAGCTTGACCTGGCTGACGACCGGGTCCTGCTGCACCAGGTCAAAGAAGGCGGAAAGCCGGTCGACCTCGTGGAACTGCCGAGCCAGCGAGCTGGCCAGGTCGAAGCGGAAGCCGTCGACGTGCATCTCGGTGACCCAGTACCGCAGCGAATCCATGATCAGCTGCAAGACGTGCGGGTGCCGCATCAGCAGCGTGTTGCCGGTGCCGGTGGTGTCGTAGTAGTGCTTCTCGTCGCCCTTGACCAGGCGGTAGTAGGCGGCGTTGTCGATCCCGCGCATCGACAGCGTCGGGCCGAGGTGGTTGCCCTCGGCGGTGTGGTTGTAGACGACGTCGAGGATCACCTCCAGGTTCGCCTCGTGCAGGGCCTTCACCATGCCCTTGAACTCCTGCACCTGCTGCCCGCGCTGGCCGGCGCTCGAGAAGTCGTTGTGCGGGGCGAAGAAGCCGATCGTGTTGTAGCCCCAATAGTTCGTCAGGCCACGATCGGACAGGTGGCTGTCGTGCACGAACTGGTGCACCGGCATGAGCTCGATGGCGGTGACGCCGATGCGGGCGTAGTGCTCGAGCATCACCGGGTGGGCGAGGGCGGCATAGCTGCCGCGGATCTCCTCCGGGATGCCCGGGTGCGTCATCGTCAGCCCCTTGACGTGGGCCTCGTAGATGATCGACTCGTTGTACGGGGTGCGGGGCGCCCGGTCGTTGTCCCAGTTGAAGTACGGGCTGATGACGACCGACTTGCTCATGTGCGGGGCGCTGTCCTCCTCGTTGTAGGAGTCCTCCTCGCCCCAGGTGTAGCTGAAGCAGGCTTGCGCCCAGTCGATCTCGCCGTCGATGGCTTTGGCGTAGGGGTCGAGCAGCAGCTTGCTCGGGTTGCAGCGCAGCCCGCGGTCGGGGTCGTACGGGCCGTGCACGCGAAAGCCGTAGCGCTGCCCGGGGCCGATGTTGGGCAGGTAGCAGTGCCAGACAAAGGCATCACGCTCGCGAAGACGGATCTTCGTCTCCTCACCGGCGTCGTCGAACAGGCACAGCTCGACGCGCTCGGCGACCTCGGAGAACAGCGCGAAGTTGGTCCCCGTGCCGTCGTAGGTGGCCCCGAGGGGGTAGGGCGTGCCGGGCCAGATCTGCATGCGGGTGGAGCCTTCCGGATGGGTCGTCGGCGGCGGCCGGGTCAGTCCGCGCCGCGATCTGCATACCGCAGCAGCGCTCCGAGCCCTGTGGTCGGCGCCTCAGTGCTCTGGTGGGGCACCAGCTGGACGTCCGCCCCGGTGGCGAGCGCCGCCCGCAGCAGCACGCTGAGCAGCGGCCCCTGCTGCGCGGTGTCGGCCCCGAGCGCCCGCACGTCGTCCGCGCTGGTGCCGAGCTGCACCGGCTCGGGCCCGAACCACAGGGTGCTGTGCTCGTCGGGTCGGTGGTGAGCACGAGCGTCTGCACCTGCGCCTTGCGCAGCGCCTGGACGACCTCGGTCAGACCGTCGACCGCGCGCTTGTCCTGGCCGCGCTCCTGCGCGTAGTCGGCCAGCAGCGCGAGGGTGTCGGCCGCGAGGTGCTCGGACAGGGCGACGGTGATGCGCTCCTGCACGAGGTCGCGGCTGCCGTCGGCCGCGCGTCCGCCTTCGACGGTGCGCCAGCGGGGCCGCAGGTCGGTGGGAGGGCTTCGTGCACGAGCGCCAGCTCGCGCTGGTCGCCCACGCCGATCACGAGCCGGGCCTCGATCTGGTTCGCGAGCGAGGCGACCTCGGTGGCGATCTCGCCGGCGGTGCTCTGCCAGTTCTCCTCGACGGTGTGCAGGTACCGGCTCTGCGACCAGCCGCCCGAGCTCAGCTTGGTCAGGTGCAGGCGGCGGCCGACGACGGTGACCTCGCCGCCCGGCGTGCCCGCGTCGTAGAAGGCCGAGACGTCGGCGCCGGTGCGGTCGGCCTTGACGACGACGTGCGGCACCTGCGTGGTGAGCTCCTCGACGGCGGCCAGCAGCGGGGGCAGCGCCCCGATGTCGATGCTCGACTGCGCCGGGCGCTGGCTGAGCGGCAGGGACAGCTGCACCTGCGCGTCGGCCGAGACGACGACCAGGCGGGCGTTGCCCTGCTCGTGGCTGCCCCGCGCGCCGGACAGGGCCTCGCGCACGTCGGAGGCCACGCCCTGCTGCGTCAGGCGCTGGAGCACGGCCTTCCACTCCGCGTCATACTTGTCGGCGGCGTGCTCCACCTCGCTCGTGGCGTCGACCAGCACGGTCGTGAAAGGACCCTCGGCGGCGAGGACGTCGGACAGGTCGGACAGCTGCACGTCGGGTCTCCTGAGCGGATCGGGGCTGACGGTCAAAGGATGCGGCGGTAGCCGGGCCAGGCCCTACCCAGGACCAGCCAGCCGCCACGCCGGCCGGGCAGCCACGCCGGCCGGGCAGCCGCGCGGTAGGCAAGTGCTCACTCGTCGGCGCGCCGGTGGCCGGTGCGGGAAGCCGGCAGCTCACCGCGCTCGTGGTCTGCCGTCGGGCTCGAGGTGGTCGCGCCAGCTGCGCCTGGGCGAGTAGCCGAGCAGCCGCTCGGCCTTGGCGATGGAGATGCCGGAGGCGTCCGGTCGCGACAGGGCGCGTACCTCGATGGCGTCGCCGTAGTGCTGCCGGACGGCCGCTGCGAGATCGCGACCGCCGACGTTGTCGGGCGAGGCGATGTAGAAGACCTCGTGGCCGGGCAACTCGTTCTGCACGGCCAGCACGATGGCGTCCGCGAGGTCCTCGACATCGATGTAGGACCACAGGCTAGGCGTCAGCGCGTCGCGGTCGGCCAGCAGCGCCCCGAGGTTGCGCGCGTAGTTCTCTGTGGTCTGCACCCAGCTGGGGCGCAGCGTCGTGCAGCGCAGGTCCGAGCGGCGCACCGCGGCGTCCATGAGCTGTTCGCCGAAGTGCTTGCTCAACGCGTAGGGGTCCTGGGGCCGGATCGGGTGCTCCTCGTCGACCGGCACGTAGTCGGGCAGGAAGGTCCGCTCGGGGAAGAAGAAGCCCGGCACCGTCTCGGAAGAGATGTTGACGAAGCGCTGCACGCCGAAGCGCACCGCCGCCTCCAGCACGTTGAACGTCGCCTGCAGGTTCGCGAAGACGACGTGCGGCGGGTTCTGCGTCGGCTCGGGGATCGCCGCGGTGTGCACGACGGCGTCGTGACCGTTGACGATCGCATAGGCGCTGCCCGCGTCGAGCAGGTCGGCCTGCACATAAGCGGCTGCGCCCTCGTCGGCCCGGTCGAACAACGGTCGGGCCAGGTCTACCCCGGTGACGTCGTGACCCGCCTCCTGCAGGGCCGTCGAGGCGGCACGGCCCACCTTGCCGAGGCATCCGGTCAGCAGCACACGCATGACAGGCAGGTTACGAGGCCTGGGAACTGCGCGCCGAGCGGTGCAGCAGCAGTCCGCCCACGAGCAGCACGGCGCCGAGGGCCAGGAAGCCGAGGTCCCACGGCAGGGGGTTAGTCACGTCGTCGCGGACGTGATGCACCCGCAGCAGGTGGTGGTCGACCAGTCCCTCGACCAGGTTAAAGACGCCCCAGCCGGCGAGCAGCAGGCCGGTGAGCGAGCGCCACGGCAGCGGGCGAGGAACGCCGTAGAGCCGGCGCCACAGCCAGTACAGCCCGATGACGACGAAGACCCAGGCCGTGGCGTGGAACAGCCCGTCCCACAGCGTGTTCACCTCGAGCCCGGCCACGGTGTCGACCGGGAAGGTCGGGGCGCGCGCGTCCTCCGGCGGCGCCGAGAGCATGTGGTGCCACTGCAGCGTCTGGTGCAGCAGGATGCCGTCGACGAAGCCGCCCAGGCCGACGCCGACCATCAGCCCTGGGCCGAGAACGCGCGGCCGGTGGGTCGCGCACTGCACGGACGTCGGGGCGGTCATGGCGCCGGCAGTGCCCGCCTGATCGCCACGCACACGGGGGCGCCAGCGCCCCAAGACCTCAATCCCCCAGCGTCTAGCCCACTATGGGAAATGGGCTAGAGTGGGCGTCTCGACGACGCCAAGGGAGTGCGCATGACGAACATGGTGGAGACCGACGCCCGCAGCCGCGTCGTTCTGACCGGACACAGCAACGAACGGTTCATCCTGCACGAGCTCAGCGACGGGAGCGTTCTCCTCGAGCCGGCCCTCGTCGTGTCCTCGGCGCAGCACGAATACGACAGCGACCCGGCGCTGCAGGAGCTTTTGGCGCGCGCGGCAGCCTCTCCCACCGTGCGTCGCCGCCGGGAGCGTCGCCGGCCTTGACCGTCGAGGGTGACTGCTCCGAGGTCGCGGACGCCCAGCTCGATGCGCTCGAGACCGGACCGGACTCAGGGCTGTACGACGCCGTGCTCGACGCCTGCGAACTGATCCTGAGCTATCCGGAGAGAGCGCAGCGGCGATCGTCCGCGGTGACGACCAGCATGGGCATCCGCCTGCGGCTTGCCGTGGCGGGCTACCCGCCGTACAAGGTGTTCTGGACCGCGGACAGCCCTCGCGTCGAGGCGGTCTTCCCTCATCCCTAGCGGACGAGGTGGCGGGCTCCGCGACGGCGGGCGTCGCGCGGGCGTCATGGCCTCAGCTCCGCGCTCCTGTGTGGGCGATACAGGACTTGAACCTGTGACCTCTTCCGTGTCAGGGAAGCGCGCTACCAGACTGCGCCAATCGCCCGTGCTGTGCAGTTGTCACCGCGGCGACGCACCGCGGAGCGAGGCCGGGGCGGGAATCGAACCCGCGTAGAGGGCTTTGCAGGCCCTTGCCTGACCACTCGGCCACCCGGCCGCAGCCGGTCCGGGACGAGCCGGCCGGGTGCGACGCCGACGCTGCGAGGCGCCTGTCGAGCGGACGACGGGATTCGAACCCGCGACCCTCACCTTGGCAAGGTGATGCTCTACCACTGAGCCACGTCCGCGTGCGCCCGACCCAGAGGGCCGGGCGACGGGGCCAGACGCTAGCAGAGCATCACGTGTCCGGGCCGGCCCACAGCAGCAGCGCCAGCTCGGCCTCGACGTCGACGTGGCCGCTCTCCCGACCTGCCGGCACCGCGGCGTAGCTGCGCTGCAGGAACTCCGCCAGCGCCTCCTGCGGGACCTCGAACAGGGCCCGGCCGGAGGGTGAGCACAGCGACAGGCAGACGACCGGGCGTCCCTGGCTGCTGCCCGGCCACACCTGGACGTCACCCTCGCCGGCGGCGGCGGACAGACCGTCGCCGAGCAGCGAGCGGGCGAAGGTCCACTGCACCGTGGTGCCGGGGGAGCCCGCCCGGGTGTGGAAGGAGACCTGGACGGCGTAGGGATCGAGCAGGTCGTAGCGCAGGTCGGCGCGAACCGGGGTGGCCACCGAACCGGGGGCCACGAGCTGCATCTCGAGCTCTGACTCGACCATGGACGGGCGCGTGGTCATCGTCTCGCTCCTCCCGAAGCGTCCGCGGCCGGGTCGGTCTCGGCCTGTCTGTGTCGATCCCCTTCCTACCGCTCGCGAACCGCCGGAACGCAGGTCCGAACGGGTGACTGCGCGGTGCGCGCAGGGTGAGGGTTCGTGCACGCGCCGCCCGGTTGCGGCATCGTGGGGTGACCGCAGCCACGGTCGGGTGCGGGACGAACCGTTCGGGGCGCTGCCCCGAACCATCAGTGTGAGGTCCTCGACGATGCTGCCCGGAAGCCGGCCGACCGGCTCGGCGGTCCCCGCGCGCGGCAAGCCCGCACCGGTCGACGCACTCGCCCGGATGGAAGACCGGGCGTTGGTCGCCCGGGTGACCGAGGGCGACGGCCATGCTCTCGAAGCCCTCTACGGCCGCTACGGCCGTGCCTGCTATGGCCTGGCCAGGCGCATCCTGGCCGACGAGCAGCTGGCCCAGGACGCGGTGCAGGAGGTGTTCCTGACGGTGTGGCGCGACGCCTCGCGCTTCGACGCTGCCAAGGGCGGCTTCTCGACGTGGCTGATGACCATGACTCACCACAAGGCGGTGGACGCGGTGCGGCGCGAAGAGAACCTGCGCAAGCGGCGCAGCAGCGCCGACGTGCTCGAGACCACCGAGTCGCCGGCGCCGGCGGTCGACGACGCGGTCTGGTCGCTGCTACGTCGCGAGCGGGTGCGCGCGGTGCTCGGCACCCTTCCCGAGCCGCAGCGCGAGGCCCTGACACTGGCCTACTTCGGTGGCTACACCCAGCGCGAGATCGCCGGTCTGACCTCCACACCGATCGGTACGGTCAAGACGCGGATGCTCGCCGGCATGCGTCGGATGCGGGGCTCCCTCGACGGGCTCGCCAACGCCGAGGAACGCGCATGACCGCCCCGCACCGCCTCGATCCGCACGAGCAGTGGGCCGAGCTGGCAGCCGGGTACGCCCTACGGTCGCTCGAGCCCGACGACGAGCAGAGCTTCGAGGCGCACCTGGCCGGGTGCGCCCGGTGCGAGGCCGACCTGCGCGAGCACTGCGACACGCTCGCCCACCTGGCCTACGCTCCGGCCGCGCCGCCGCCGCCGCCGACGCTGCTCGAGGGCATCCGCGCCGGGATGGTCACCTCCGGGCGCGGGGTCAGCTTCGGCTACGGGCAGGCGGCCCCCGAGGACGTTGCCCCGTCCTCGGTGACGAGCCTGTCCGACGCCCGGCGACGACGTGCCGGACGCACGCGGGCGCTCACCGCCGTCGCGGTCGCCGCCGCGGTCGCGGCGGTGCTCGGCCTGGGCGGCTGGAACCTCGCGCTGCGTCAGGACGCCGAGCGTCAGCAGCAGCAGTTCGCGGCTGCCGTGCGCCAGCTGTCGGTGCCCAGCACCACGCCCGTCCCGTTGCGCCGGCCGGGCGGCGACACGGTCGCGGTGGCGCTGGTCAAGGGCAGTGAGGTGAGCCTGCTCGCTGACGACCTGCCGCGCAACGCCGACGGCACGGTCTACGTGCTCTGGGGCCGGGTCGGCGTCGAGCTGCGGCCGGTGGGTGCCTTCGACGTCACCGGTGCCCTCGACACGACGACCGGCCTGCGCGTGCCGGGCAGCGCCGACGGGCTGACCCAGCTGCTGCTCACCCTCGAGGACGGCGACCGCGCGCCGGCGCAGCCGGGCACGAGGCCGTTCGCCTCGGGACTCGTGTGAACGTGCGGCAGGATGGCCCCATGGCGAACGACGTCGACACGCACGGCACGGGGCTGCGCGCGCGGATGCGCCGCACCCCCGGCGGAGCGCAGCTGCTCAAAGTCCTCGTCTTCCTGGCCGGCCTGGTCTGCATCCTCATCGGTGGCGCCCTGGTCGTGCTGCCCGGACCGCTGACCATCCCGCCGATCCTGCTGGGCGTGTACCTGTGGTCGACGGAGTTCGCCTGGGCTAACCGGCTGCGGCTGCGCGCCGAGAAGAGCGCGCGGCAGGCATGGAAACAGGCCAAGGCCCGGCCGGTCGTCTCGGCGCTGATCACCGGCGGGGGCATCGTCGCGGCGGTCGTCGTGGTGGTGGTCGTGCAGCACTACGACCTGGTGGGCAAGCTGCTGTCCGCGGTGGGCCTGTGAGGTACGTTCGGCGCCTGCCTCGGGACGTATAGCTCAGTTGGTTAGAGCGCACGCTTCACACGCGTGAGGTCGCAGGTTCGAGTCCTGCTACGTCCACACCGGCAGCTGCCAACCAGGCGCCGATAGGCTCCGCGCCATGTCCACGCCCGCACCGTCCGCGACCGCCGTCGTCGTCGTCCGTGCCGACCAGGCAGGGACGACGGCCGGTCAGGTGCTCGCGCAGGCCGGCGTCACCGGCGCCGCCGTCGCCCGGGTCGACGGGGTGCTGCGTGACCTCGCGCACCCGACCGAGGCCGGGCAGCGCGTCGAGGCGGTGCCCTACGCCAGCCCCGAGGGCCGGGCGGTGCTGCGGCACAGTGCCGCGCACGTGCTCGCCCAGGCCGTGCAGGACCTGTTCCCGGGAACCGAGCTCGGCATCGGCCCGCCGATCGCGAACGGCTTCTACTACGACTTCCTGCCCGCCCGGCCGTTCACGCCCGAGGATGTCGCGGCCATCTCCAAGCGCATGGAGCAGATCGTGCGGCAGCGCCAGCGCTTCAGCCGGCGCGTCGTCAGCGAGGCCGACGCCCGCGAAGAGCTGGCCGGCGAGCGTTTCAAGCTCGAGCTGATCGGCCTCAAAAGCGGCTCGGACATCACCTCCGGCGCCCTGGAAGGTGATGAGTCGGTCGAGGTGGGGGGCGGCGAGCTGACCATCTACGACAACCTTGCCGGCGAGGAGCTGCTCTGGAAGGACCTGTGCCGGGGGCCGCACCTGCCGACGACCCGCGACATCCCGGCGTTCCGGCTCATGCGCACCGCCGCCGCGTACTGGCGGGGCGACGAGCGCAACCCCCAGCTGCAGCGCATCTACGCCACCGCCTGGGAGAGCAAGCAGGCGCTGCAGGCGCACCTGACGATGCTGGAGGAGGCCGAGCGCCGCGACCACCGGCGCCTCGGCGCCGAGCTCGACCTGTTCAGCTTCCCCGACGAGATCGGCTCGGGGCTGGCGGTGTTCCACCCCAAGGGCGCCGCGGTGCGGCAGGTGATGGAGTCCTACAGCCGCCGCCGGCACGCCGAGCAGGGCTACGACCTCGTCAGCACCCCGCACATCACCAAGGGTGCGCTGTTCGAGACGTCCGGTCACCTCGACTGGTACGCCGACGGCATGTACCCGCCGATGCACCTGGACGCCTCGGGCGACCGGCCGGGTGCCGACTACTACCTCAAGCCGATGAACTGCCCGATGCACAACCTGGTGTACCGGGCCCGGGGCCGGTCCTACCGCGAGCTGCCGCTGCGCCTGTTCGAGTTCGGCACGGTCTACCGCTACGAGAAGTCCGGGGTGGTGCACGGGCTGACCCGGGCCCGCGGCTTCACGATGGACGACGCCCACATCTACTGCACCGTCGACCAGATGCCGGCCGAGCTCGGCTCGCTGCTCAGCTTCGTCCTGGGCCTGCTGCGTGATTTCGGGCTCACCGACTTCTACCTCGAGCTCTCGACGCGCGACCCGGCCAAGTCGATCGGCAGCGACCGGGCGTGGGAGCTCGCGACGGCGGCGCTGCAGGCCGCCGCCGACGGCTCCGGGCTCGAGCTCGTCCCCGATCCCGGGGGGGCGGCGTTCTATGGTCCGAAGATCTCGGTGCAGGCCCGCGACGCGATCGGGCGCACCTGGCAGATGTCGACGATCCAGGTCGACTTCAACCTGCCCGAGCGCTTCGACCTCACCTACACCGCCGCCGACGGCAGCCGCCAGCGGCCGGTCATGCTGCACCGCGCGCTGTTCGGGTCGATCGAGCGCTTCTTCGCGATCCTGCTCGAGCACTACGCCGGTGCCTTTCCCGCCTGGCTCGCGCCGGTGCAGGTCGTCGGCATCCCGGTGCACAGCGACTACGACGACTACCTGCGTGCGGTCGGGGCCCGGCTCAGCGCGCGCGGCGTGCGCGTCGAGGTCGACACCTCCGACGACCGCATGCAGAAGAAGATCCGCAACGCCCAGCGCGCGAAGGTGCCGTTCATGCTGATCGCCGGCGAGGACGACGTGACAAAGGACGCCGTGTCGTTCCGGCTGCGGGACGGCAGCCAGGACAACGGGGTGCCGGTCGAGGCCGCGGTCGAGCGCATCGTCCGCGCGATCGAGGAGCGCCAGCCGTGAGCTCCGAGCCGGTGGTCGAACCGCAGCCCGGGCAGGTGCAGCTCGAGCAGCCGGGGGTCGGCATCCCAGACGCCTTTGGCCGCCTGTACACCCCGCACCGCATGGCGTACATCAGGGGCGAGTCCAAGGGCGGCGGCTGCCCGTTCTGCGAGATCCCGGCCGGTCCGGACGAGCAGGGGCTGATCGTGGCCCGCGGCGACGTCGCGTTCGCGGTGCTGAACCTTTACCCGTACAACCCCGGGCACCTGATGCTGGTGCCCTTCCGCCACGTCGCCTCCTACGACGAGCTGACCGGCGACGAGCTGGCTGAGCTGGGTGCCCTCACCCAGCGGGCGCTGCGGGCCCTGCGGCGCACCGCCGGTGCGCAAGGCTTCAACATCGGCATCAACCAGGGGGTCGTCGGCGGCGCGGGCATCGCCGCGCACCTGCACCAGCACGTCGTGCCGCGGTGGGGCGGCGACACCAACTTCATGCCCGTGGTCGGGCACACGCGGGTGCTGCCCCAGCTGCTGCCGGACACGCGAGAGATGCTGGCGCAGGCCTGGTCCGAGGTCTGAGCCCTACCCGATCCAGGGTGCCGGCTGCAGTCTCACCTCGGCGGTGCCCGCGGCGGCGCCGTGGCCCACGCCGGCCAGCACCGGCGCGAGGGCGGCGAGCTGCACCAGGTTCAGCGGGCCGTGCGCGGCTGACCGGCCCGGGTCCGGCTCGTCGTCGGGGTCCGCGTCCGGGTCCGGTCCCGACCACGGGGCGCGTCCCAGCTGCCAGCGCACCGCCCCCCTTTCGGCTACTGCGCGCAGCAGCGGCCGGGCGAGCGCGGCCGGCAGCGCGACCTCGACCTCCCAGCTGCGGTCGTCGCCCGGGGCCAGCGGTGCCTCGCGCAGCCCCGTGCCCGCCAGAGCAGCGTCCAGGTGCACCGGGCCGAGTGTCCAGAGCAGGTCGGCCGCGGCGTCGAAGCGCAGCGTCGGGTCGGTGCGCAGCAGCCGGGCGAGCTCCCGCTCGCCGACCGCGTCGCGCGGCGCGAGCCGGGCCGGGCTGAACGGCTGGGGCAGCCTCCAGCCCTCGAGCGCTGCGGGGGCGCCGTCCGCGCTCAACACCGCGCCGGTCGCAGCGTCCGGATGCTCGGCCAGCCGATCCACCGCGCCCGGGACCAGGCCCGGCCAGCGGCCCGACCACGACCGCGCGAGCGCGGGGCTGCCGGCGCGCAGCACCTCGAGCACCGGCGGCCCGTCCGGGTCGACCGGGCCGGGCGCTGCCGCAGGTCCGGGCATCGCCCGCACGAGCAGGTCGAGCAGCTCGGTGGTGCCGAGCCCCAGGGGCGCAGCGGTGACGAGCAGCGGGTCGAGCGCCGCGGTACGCACGCAGTCGTGCAGCGCCCGCTGCAGGCGCGCCGGGGCGAGCTCCGGGGCGTCCGCGAGGTAGTCCCGCACGAGCTGCTCGTCGTCGGTACCGGTGACGATGGCCGCCAGCAGGTCCTCGCGCAGGCCCTCGACGAGGGCTGCGTGCTCGGGCTCGGCCGGCCGCTCGCGGCGCTGGTCGCCGGTCCCGACCGCGAGCCGAAGCGCCAGCAGGTCGAGCACCCCTGCCACGCCTGCTCCCTCATCGTCGTGCACCGGCAGGTTCGCGGCGACGACCTGCTCGCCGAGCAGCCGCCGGCACAGCGCGAGCGCTTCGTCGGGATCGGCTCCGGCGCGGTCGACCTGCGTGAGGACCACGACCCGCGGCCTTCCCTCGCACCGGTGCCACAGCGCGACGCTGAGCGGGTCGAGTCCGCCGAGCGCCGGGACGGCGAGCAGCACCGCGTCGGCCCCGCGCAGGGCAGCGGTGCGGCTGAGCGCCAGCTCGGGCTCGCCCGCAGTGTCGAGCAGCGCGATCCGGGTGCCCCGGTGCCAGGCGACGGACAGCTCGAGCGAGCGGGTCGGGGCGGTCTCGGCCGACCTCCCGCACAGCGCGTTCACCAGGGCACTCTTGCCGCTGCCGGCCCGGCCGAGCACAGCGACGTTGCGCACCGGTGCGTCCGTCCTGCCGTGCACCGCGACCTCCCCGTCCGGGCTCCCGTCCTGTCCGGGGTCAGACTGCCTCACCGGCCGCCGCCCCGGGCTGGACCTGACGGCTGCCCGCAGGCGCTATCCGGGGCTACGGTGGCACCCGACCTGATCGTTCGACGGGATGGCCTGGATGCTCAACCTGCACGTGCGGCCGGCCCTTGCGCGCGTCGTCGACCCGCTGGCCGCCCGGCTGCTGCGGGCCGGGGTGTCGCCGGACGCGGTGACCGTCGCCGGCACCGTCGGGGTGCTCGCCTCGGCGCTCGTCCTGCTGCCGCTCGGGCACTTCTTCCCGGCCACGATCCTCATCACGCTGTTCGTGCTCACCGACATGCTCGACGGCGCGATGGCGCGCCGCCGAGGCCCAGCGGGACTGTTCGGTGCCTGGCTCGACAGCACCTGCGACCGGGCTGCCGACGCGGCCGTGTTCGGCGGGCTGGTGCTCTGGTACGCCGGGACGGGCGACAACCTCGCGCTGGCGGCACTGGCCCTGTTCTGCCTGGTCGCCGGCAGCATCGTCTCCTACGCCAAGGCCAGGGCGCAGGGCCTGGGCCTCAGCTGCGACGTCGGGCTCGCCGAGCGGGCTGAGCGCCTGATCCTGGTGCTCCTCGGCACCGGGCTCGCCGGGCTCGGGCTGTCCCCGGCGCTGCCGGTGGCCCTGGTGCTGCTCGCGCTCGTCTCGGTGGTCACGGTCGTCCAGCGCCTGCTCGAGGTGCGCCGGCAGGCCGCCCTCGCCGCATGAGCGGGCTGGTCCCGGCGCTGCGCGCACGGCTGGCCGACACCGGCTACGCGCTCGGCTGGTCGGTGGTGCGCGCCGCACCCGAGCCGCTGGCCCGGCACACCTTCGCCCTCGGCGCCGAGCTCGCGCACCGACGGGGTGGGCCGGCGCTGTCCCGGCTGCGCGCGAACCTTGCCCGCGTCGCCCCGTCCGCGGACCCGGACGCCCTGGACACCCTCACCCGCGAGGCCACGCGCTCCTACGCGCGCTACTGGTGCGAGGTCTTCCGGCTACCGGCCATGGCGCCGGAGCGGATCGTCGACGGGATGACCACGGTGGGGGAGCAGCGCCTGCACGCCTCGGTCGCGGCCGGGCGCGGCACGATTCTCGCCCTGCCGCACAGCGGCAACTGGGACCACGCCGGCGCCTGGTGCGGCCTCACCGGCGTCCCGTTCACGACCGTGGCCGAACGGCTACGGCCCGAGTCGTTGTTCGACCGCTTCGTGGCCTTCCGCGAGTCGCTCGGCATGGAGGTGCTGCCGCTGTCAGGAGGCGCGCGCGCACCCTTCGAGGTGCTGTGCGAGCGCCTGGCGACCGGAGGGACGCTGTGCCTGCTGGCCGACCGCGACCTGTCGGCGCGGGGCGTCGACGTCACCTTCTTCGGTGCGGCCACCCGGATGCCCGCCGGCCCGGCGAGCCTGGCGCTGCGCACCGGGGCCACCCTGCTGCCCGTCACGCTGTCGTTCCGCCCGGACGGCTGGCAGGCCGTGTTCCACGAGGCGGTGCCGCACTCGGGCGTCCCGACCATGACCCAGCAGCTGGCCGACGCCTTTGCCGCTGGCATCGCCGCGCACCCGGCCGACTGGCACATGCTGCAGCGCCTGTGGCTCGAGGACCTGGCGGTCGACGACCCGCGCCGGGCAGCGAGCACCCGGGAGACCTGGTGAGGGTCGGCATCGTCTGTCCCTACACCTGGGACGTGCCGGGCGGCGTGCAGGCGCACGTGCGCGACCTGGCCACCCGGCTCGTCGCGCTCGGCCACGAGGTGTCCGTGCTGACCCCCGTCGACGACCCCGACGCGCCGCTGCCGTCCTGGGTGGTGCCCGCCGGACGCGCCGTGCCGGTGCCCTACAACGGCTCGGTCGCCCGGCTCGTGTTCGGGCCGCTGTCGCTCGCGCGCACCCGCAAGTGGCTGCGCGACGGGCGCTTCGACGTCCTGCACATCCACGAGCCGACCGTCCCGAGCGTCTCGATGCTCGCGTGCTTCGCCGCGAGCGGCCCGATCGTCGCGACCTTCCACACCGCGACGGCCCGCTCGCGCGCGCTGCAGGTGTTCGGCACCGCGCTGCAGCCGGCGCTGGAGAAGCTCACCGGACGCATCGCGGTGTCGCCGGCGGCCCGGCGGGTGGTCGTCGAGCACCTCGGCGGCGACGCCGTGCTCATCCCCAACGGCGTCGAGGTGGCGCGCTTTCGCGACGCCCGGCCGCTGCCCGGCCGCGCCGAGCGCCCCACCGTGGTGTTCCTCGGTCGCATCGACGAGGGCCGCAAGGGCCTGACGGTGCTGCTGGAGGCGCTGCCCGAGCTGGTGCGGCTCGTTCCGGACGTCCGCCTGCTCGTCGCGGGCCCCGGCGACGGCGACGCGGTGCTCGGGGTCGTCCCCCGGACGCTGCGCGGCGCCGTCGAGCTGCTCGGCCTGGTGAGCGAGCAGGACAAACCGCGGGTGTTCGCCAGCGGCACGCTCTACTGCGCGCCCAACACGCACGGCGAGTCGTTCGGGATCGTGCTCGTCGAGGCCATGGCCACCGGCGTGCCGGTCGTCGCCAGCGACCTCGCGGCCTTTCGCCGGGTGCTGCAGGACGGCCGGTGCGGCGCGCTGGTGCCCGTCGGCGACCCCGGCGCCCTGGCCCGCGAGCTGGCCGAGCTGCTCGCCGACCCGGCCCGCCGCGCCCGGCTGTCGGCCGCCGGGCGGGTGGCGGTCGCCGACTACGACTGGCCCCGCGTGCTGGAGCGCATCCTGCAGGTGTACGACGCCGCGATCGAGGCGGCTCCACCGAGTGTGGGCGTCGACGCCGAGCTCGAACGGCTGAGCCGTGACGACGCCCAGGACGACGACCCGTCGCCGCTGATGGCGACGCTGCGCCGCTGGCTCAGCGAGCGCCCGCGACTGCCCGCCGGAGCCCGGCGGGCAGGGCCCGGCCCGTGAGGACCCTGCTCGCCCTGCTCCTTCTGCTCGTTCTGCTCGTCCTCTACGTCGTCTGGACGGCCGGCCGGCTCGACCGGCTGCACGCCCGCGTCGACGCTGCCTGGGCCGCGCTGGATGCCCAGCTGGTGCGGCGCGCGGCGGCGGTGCGGGCCCTCGCGGGCGCGCTGGCGAGCGTGGGGGCGGCCGACCCGCTCGAGCGGGCTGCCCTTGCCGCCATGGCCGCCGAGCCCGGTCGGCGCGAGGCGGCCGAGAACGAGCTGTCCCGGGCACTGTCGGCGACGCTCGCGTCGTCCTCGCTCGCCGAGCCCGCCGCGCTGGCCGAGCTGCGCACCTCGGCCACGCGGGTGGCGCTCGCCCGCAGCTTCCACAACGCGGCGGTCCGCGACACCCGGGCCATCCGGCTGCGCCGGTTGCCGAGGGCCCTGCGGCTGGCCGGGCACCGGGCCGTCCCCGAGTACTTCGAGATCGACGACACCCGGCTGGCGGGTCAGGACCGAGGTGCGCCGCTGCCCTAGCCGAGCCGTAGCCAAGCCGTAGCCCGGAAGGAGGCCTAGCATCGAGGCGGCAGCAACTCCAGAAAGGGCACGCCGATGAGCACCGAGAGCACCCCCCAGCTGGGTACCGAGCGCGTCAAGCGCGGCATGGCCGAGATGCTCAAGGGCGGCGTCATCATGGACGTCGTCGACGCCGAGCAGGCCCGCGTCGCCGAGCAGGCCGGCGCGGTCGCCGTCATGGCGCTCGAGCGGGTGCCGGCCGACATCCGGCGCGACGGCGGGGTCGCCCGCATGTCCGACCCCGACATGATCGACCGCATCCAGGCCGCGGTGTCGATTCCCGTGATGGCCAAGGCCCGCATCGGGCACTTCGTCGAGGCGCAGGTGCTGCAGGCCATCGGTGTCGACTATGTCGACGAGTCCGAGGTACTCACCCCCGCCGACTACGCGCACCACATCGACAAGCGGACGTTCACCGTGCCGTTCGTCTGCGGTGCGACCAACCTCGGCGAGGCGCTGCGGCGCATCAGCGAGGGCGCGGCGATGATCCGCTCCAAGGGCGAGGCGGGCACCGGCGACGTCAGCCAGGCCACCACGCACATCCGCACCATCCTCGGCGAGATCAAGCGGCTGACGGTCATGGACCCGGCCGAGCTGTTCGAGGCGGCCAAGCTGATGAGTGCCCCGGTCGAGCTGGTGCGCGAGACCGCCTCGCTCGGGCGACTTCCGGTGGTGCTGTTCACCGCCGGGGGCGTCGCGACGCCCGCCGACGCCGCGATGATGATGCAGCTCGGGGCCGACGGCGTGTTCATCGGCTCGGGCATCTTCAAGAGCGGCGACCCGGCCCAGCGGGCCCGGGCCTGCGTCGAGGCCACCGCCTACTACGACGACGCCGAGCGCATCGCGAAGGTCAGCCGGGGTCTCGGCGAGGCCATGGTCGGCATCGCCGCCGACAGCCTCGGCGCGGGTGAGCTGCTGGCCACCCGCGGTTGGTAGGGCCCAGGCGCGGCGGGTGACGAGCCCCCGGATCGGGGTGCTAGCCCTGCAGGGCGACGTACGCGAGCACGTGCGGGCACTCGAGGCGGTCGGCGCGTGCGGGATGCCGGTGCGCACGAGCGACGCCCTGCAAAGCCTCGACGGCCTCGTGCTGCCCGGCGGCGAGTCGACGACGATGAGTCGGCTGCTGGGCGTGTTCGATCTGCTCGACCCGCTGCGCGCGCTCGTCGAGGCAGGACTGCCGGTGTTCGGCTCGTGCGCGGGCATGATCCTGCTGGCCCGTGACGTGGTCGACGGTCGGCCGGACCAGCAGGGCCTCGGTGCGCTCGACGTCGTGGTGCGCCGCAACGCCTTTGGCCGCCAGGTCGACTCCTTCGAGACCGACCTGGCCTTTCGGGGCGTCGGCACGGTGCACGCGGTGTTCATCCGGGCGCCGTGGGTCGAGTCGGCCGGCCCGGCGGTGCAGGTGCTGGCCCGCGTGCCGGACGGCGCGGGCGCGCCGAGCGGTCACGGCGCCGCAGGTAGGGTCGTCGCCGTACGCCAGGGCCCGGTGCTCGCGACCTCGTTCCACCCCGAGCTGACCGGTGACCACCGGGTGCACGCCCTGTTCGTGCAGATGGCCAGAGGGGAGCCTGGGCGATGAGCGGCCACTCCAAGTGGGCGACGACCAAGCACAAAAAGGCCGTCGTCGACGCCAAGCGCGGCAAGCTGTTCGCCAAGCTCATCAAAACCATCGAGGTGGCTGCCCGCACCGGTGGCGGTGACCCGGCCGGCAACCCCACGCTCGCCGACGCGGTCGCCAAGGCCAAGGGCCAGTCGGTGCCGAACGACAACATCGACCGGGCGGTCAAGCGCGGCAGCGGTGAGCTCGGTGACGCGGCCGCCTACGAGGAGGTGATGTACGAGGCGTACGCGCCGGGCGGGGTCGCGGTGCTCGTCGAATGCCTCACCGACAACCGCAACCGGGCCAACGCCGAGGTACGCACGGCGATCACCCGCAACGGCGGCACGCCGGCCGACCCCGGGTCGGTCGCCTACCTGTTCGGCCGCAAGGGCGTCGTGCTCATCGACAAGACCGAGGGCCTGGCCGAGGACGACGTGCTGCTGACCGTGCTCGACGCGGGGGCCGAGGAGGTCAACGACCTCGACGAGGCTTTCGAGATCGTCTGCGAGGCCACCGACACCCACGCGGTCCGGCTGGCCTGCACGGACGCCGGCCTGACGATCGCGTCGGCCGACATCGTCTGGCTGCCGACGATGCAGGTACCGCTCGAGGACGACACCGCGGTGCGCGTACTGCGCCTGGTCGAGGCCCTCGAGGATCTCGACGATGTGCAGAACGTCTGGGCGAACTTCGACGTCAGCGACGAGGTGCTCGAGCAGGTCGGCTAGGTAGCGTCGACGGGCGCGATCGCGGCGCGGGTGATAGATAAGCGGGAGCGGCCGCGGTGCGGTCGACCGTGTCGCAGGAGGCTGGCTTGAGCACGAGCACGAGGGGAATCCCCCCGACCCCCGACCCTGAGCGCCACCACGTCGACGTCGGGCTGCTGCTTCGCCAGCTGTCCGCCATCGAGAGCTGGACCAGTGCCCAGCGCGAGAGCGCACCGGCACCGGCGAGCGTGACCCGCGAGATGCGGCTCGACCTGTCGCGCCGCATGGCGGCCCGGCGCCGCGAGCAGCAGGCTCTCATCCAGCGCGCCCACGACCACCTGCGCGCGAGCGGGTCGCTGCTCGGCCACGGCGGCCGGCCCCGGGCCCTGCTGGCGCACCGCAACGACTGGCTGCGTACCAAGCTGCGCGACCACCTGGTCGCGCACGGCATCGAGGTCGTCGGTGAGTTCACCGACGGCGCCGATGCGGCCGGCACCCTCGTGGCCGAGCAGCCCGAGCTGGTCCTGGTCGAGGACCGGCTGCCGACGGTGACCGGGGTCGAGGTCATCCGACGAGCCCGCCAGTACTGCCCGGACAGCGTCGTCGGTGTCCAGGTGCTCGACGGCTCCGGCATCGACGAGGCCCTGGCCGCCGGCGCCCTCGCCGTGTTCAGCCGGCGGATCACGCCGGGCCGGATCGCCGACGAGCTCGTCGGGTGCCTGCTGCAGCGACGGGTCGTGACGCTGCGCTGATCGACTGCCGCTCACCTGCCGCTCTGCGCCCACCGGCCACCCGCTGGCAGCCGCCGCTGTCCGGCGTGCATCAGCATCCGCTTGGCTGGGCACCACGCTAGGCATGGAGGTGCTGCTCGAGAGCCGCCTGCGGGCCGACCGCCAGGCTCCCCGGGTCGCCCGCTCGCAGGCGCGAGATGCCCTGGCGGCCAGGGTCGGCGGCGTCGCGCTCGACGCCGTGCTGCTCGTACTCAGCGAGCTGGTCACCAACGCCGCCCTGCACGTCGGCGGAGCGGTGCGCGTGCGCCTGCTCACCCGCCCGGGCGTGCTGCGCGTCGAGGTCGAAGACGGCAGCGAGCGGCTGCCGCTGCTGCGGCGCTCGCTGGGACGCAGCGAGGTGTCCGGCCGCGGCCTGCCGCTGATCGCGGCCATGGCCCGCGGCTGGGGAGCCGACCCGATCTCGGGCGGCAAGCGGGTGTGGGTCGACCTGGACGCAGGGGTGCGCCCGCTGCCGTCCTTCGCTGGCACCGACCCGGGCTCGCACGTGTAGCAGGACTGACCGGCACGGGATTCCGGTCAGTCGCTGGCCTGGTGGTCGTCCATCGTCAAGATGGCACCCCGTACCTGCCCGATGCGGTCGTGCAACGGGGCGCCTGTCAGCGTGATGAGCAGCTGTTCACCGGTGCGGATCGTCATCAGCAGCGTGTCGGCCGGGCAGGACCGGCCGGTCGACAGCACCGCCGACAAGCAGGTCGCCAGGTTCTCGCGGGGCACCAGGCCGGACAGCTCCGAAAGGAGCTCGCCCTCGACCTCGTAGGCCCGCAGCCCCCACAGCCGCTCGGCGCCGGCGTTCCAGACGAGCACCTTGTGCTCGGCGTCCACCACGATGATCGCGTTGCGCAGCCCGGACAGGATCGACTCGAGGAAGGCGTTGACCTCGCCGATCTCGCCGGTGCGCTCGCGCAGCTCGTCGTTCACCGTCTGCAGCTCTTCGTTGGTGCCCTGCAGCTCCTCGTTCATCGTCTCGAGCTCTTCGTTGGTGCTCTGCAGCTCCTCGTTCGTGGTCTCGAGTTCCTCGATCGCCGACTGCAGCTCCTCGTTCGTGGTCTCGAGGTCCTCGGTCGAGCTCTGCAGGTCGAACAGCGTGCGCTGGCGCTCCTGCGCTGCGTCCGCCAGCCCGTGCTCGGCGGTGCGTAGGCGGGTGACGTCGAGAAAGCTGATCTGGACGCCGAGCGGTTCCGGCTCACCGCCGAGCGGGGTGACGTGGACGTCCCAGTAGCGATCGGCACCCGTGCGCCCCGGCCAAGGCACGCCGGTGAAACTGCCGTATGTGCTCTCGCGCAGGGCGTCGTTGACCAGTCCGCGCGGCTCGACCGGCCGGAACGACAGGTCGAGCTCGGCGAAGGCGCGCCCGACGTCGTCCTGCGCCACGCCGAGCCGGGCGATCGCGGCGTCGTTGACGAGCACGACCACCTGCTCGGCGTCGAGCACCAGCTCGGCCTCCGAGCCGCCGACGAAGGCCGCTCCGACCAGGCGCCGCAGGGTGGCCTCCCGGGCCTGCGCGGCGGGCCCGTAGCCGCGAAAGCGCACCGGCGCCGGCCGCCGGTTCGCCCGGAAGATGCGGTGCGGCAGGTCGATCGGGTTGAACAGGTCGTTGTAGGTGAGCAGCATCTCGGGCCGGCCGAGCATCAGCAGCCCCTGCTCGTGCAGGGCGAAGGCGAAGCGCTCGAGGATGCGCGACTGGGCCTCGGCGTTGAAGTACATGAGCGCGTTGCGGCAGGTGAGCAGGCTGACCCTGGAGATCGGCGCGTCGGCCAGCAGGTCGTGCCGGCCGAAGATGATGTTCTGCCGCAGGTCGGACCGGAACACCGTCCGGTCCGGACCGGTGAAGTAGGTCTCGCGCTGCTCGGCGGAGAGCTCGGACAGGCGCGCGGCCGGGTAGTGGCCGGTGCGCGCGACCGCCAGCGCCGGCTCGTCGATGTCGGTGGCGTAGACCTTCACCCGGGCGCGGAACGCCTCGTCGCCGAGCAGCCCGTGAAACAGCATGGCCAGCGAGTACGCCTCCTCGCCGGTGGCGCAGGCGGCGCTCCATACCCGCAGCGGCTCATCGTCCGGCAGCACGGCCAGCATGGAGGGCACCAGCGTGCTGGCCAGACTGCTCCACGCGGGCGGGTCGCGAAAGAATGACGTGACGTTGATGAGCAGCCCGTCGAACAGCCGGGTGACCTCGGCCGGGTCGACGAGCAGCCGGTCGAGGTAGCCGCGCACGTGTTCGGCGCCGGCCGCGAGCCGGCGCCGCTCGACCAAGCGCTCCAGCGAGGTCCGCTTGTAGCTCGAGAAGTCGACACCGCGGTTCTCACGCAGGAACAGCAGCAGATCGTCGAAGTCGGCGTCGACCGTTCCGGCTGCCACGCGTTCGTCGGTCCTCACGCTGCTCCTGGAGTCGGTGGCCGAGACACGGGGCGGGGGCCGGGCGGCGGGCACGCTACGCGCCGGACACGCCCTGCTCGGCGTCCTCACGACCGCCGGTGCCGCCCTGGCGGTGCTCGGCCAGCAGCTCGCGCAGCACGGCGGTCGAGGTGCGGGCCTCGTCCGCGCGGCGTCGAAAGTGGGCTCGCGACCACTCGCGGCCGGTGCCCTTGGCATCCGCGGCGAGCCGCTCGGTGATCTCGGTGCGCTCCTCGAGGGCGCGCAGCGCTGTCCACAGCGCGTCCTCGATCGTGTCACGCTGGCTGGCCAGCAGGCTGTCGGCGGAGTAGGCGTGCCCGACGCGGCAGCGAAAGCGCAGGACGGCATGGTCGTCGAGGTCGTCGAGGTCGTTGAGCACCCCTCCGCAGTCGGGGCAGGAGAAGGGCGACGGAGTGCCCACGACGCCGCCGCCCGGCAGCGCGGGGTCCATGCCGAGCGCCGAGCGGACTTCGGCCTCGTCGTGCTCCCGCTCGTGCTGGTCCACCTCCGGCTCAGACGCGCCGCGGGGTTCGTTCACGATGCTCACCACCTCGTGCGCCAGGTCGCACAGCGCCAGGGCCTTCGCCTGCGGGGTTGCGGCAAGGGCATTGCTCGGCATCGAGGGGAACTCGGCGTCGGCCGGGTCCTGCACGAGCGCCACCCCGCCGTAGCGGTGCACACGGGCCAGACCTGCGGGCGCCGTCGTCGAGCATGCCGGTCAGCACCACGCCGACCACGTGCGGGCCGCGGGCCACCGCCGCCGAGCGCAGCAGTGCGTCGAGCGAGGGCCGGTGGCCGTTCTCCCGCGGGCCGTGACCGATCTCGAGGCGGTCGGGGAGCACGATCAGGTGCGCGTCGGCCTGCGCGACGTAGACGGTGCCCGCTCGCAGCGGCGCCCCGGCATAGGCCGGCTCGACGCGTACGGCCGCGCATCGGGCGAGGATGCCGGCGAGCAGGCTCGGGGTGCCGGTGCCGAAATGCAGGGCGACGCAGACGGTGGCCGGGAGGTCGGCCGGCAGCGCCTCGACCAGACGCTTGAGCGCCTCCACGCCGCCTGCCGAGGCGCCGACGACCACCAGGTCGTGGCCCGTGCTGCTCGGTGTCGACACACCTGCACCGTTTCCGCCGGTACCCGGCCTAACCCCGCCGGGCGCGCCTGCACCCACCGGCAGCGGGTGCCTCGTAGAGTCGCGTGCGCGAACATCTGTTCGTACGTCGGCGAAGACATTGGAGGAGCCGGTGCGGGTGCTCGGCATCGACCCGGGGCTCACCCGGTGCGGCCTCGGCGTGGTCGAGGGTCGTCCCGGTCGGGCGGTGCTCGTCGAGGTCGGCGTAGTGCGTACCCCCGCGGGCGAGGAGCTCGGTGCTCGCCTGGTCATGCTCGAGCAGGCCTTCGAGCGCTGGCTCGACACCCACGCGCCGGACGCCGTCGCCGTCGAGCGGGTGTTCTCCCAGGCCAACGTGCGCACCGTGATGGGCACCGCCCAGGCCGGCGCCGTCGCCGTCGTCTGCGCCGCCCGGCGCGGGCTGCCGGTGGCCCTGCACACCCCGTCGGAGGTGAAGGCGGCGGTCACCGGCTCCGGGCGCGCGGGCAAGGAGCAGGTGGGGGTCATGGTGGCGCGGCTGCTCTCCCTGCCGGCGGCGCCCGCCCCGGCCGACGCCGCCGACGCGCTCGCCCTCGCACTGTGCCATCTGTGGCGGGGCCCGGCGCAGGCCCGGCTCGCCGCAGCGGTCACCGAGGTCAGGGCGGCTCGACGATGATCGCCAGCGTCGAGGGCACCGTGCGGGCGCTCACCGCCGACGGCGCGGTGGTGGTCGTCGGCGGGGTGGGCCTGGCCGTGCAGACCACGGCTGGCACCCGCGCCCGGCTGCGGGTCGGGGAGCCGGCGCGGCTGTCCACCAGCCTGGTGGTGCGCGAGGACAGCCTCACGCTGTACGGCTTCGCCGACGACGACGAGCGGGCCGTGTTCGAGCAGCTGCAGACCGCCTCCGGGGTCGGTCCGCGGCTGGCGCAGGCCGTGCTGACGGTGCACCCACCCGACGCGGTGCGCCGGGCGGTCGTCACCGAGGACCTCGTGGCGCTGTGCCTCGTGCCCGGCATCGGCCGCAAGGGGGCGCAGCGCCTCGTGCTCGAGCTGCGCGACAAGATCACGCCGGTCGCGGCCGGCGCTGCGGCCACCGGCGCCGCGCTGTGGCGCGAGACGCTCACCGCGGCCCTCGTCGGCCTCGGGTACGCCGCGGCGACGGCCGACGAGGTGGTCGTCGAGCTGGCCGGCCGGCACCCCGCCGCCGCCGAGAGCGATGTGCCGGCGCTGCTGCGCGAGGCACTCGCGGCCCTGAGCCGGGCATGATCGAGTCGGACGCGGGGCTGGTACGCCCCGATGTCACCGACCCTGAGCGGGCGGTCGATGCGGCGCTGCGGCCCAAGCGGCTCGAGGAGTTCGTCGGCCAGCAGCGGGTGCGCGAGCAGATCTCGCTGGTGCTCGAGAGCGCCCGGCGGCGCGGCCGACCGCCGGACCACGTGCTGCTGTCGGGGGCGCCCGGGCTCGGCAAGACCTCGCTGGCGATGATCATCGCTGCCGAGCTCGGTCAGGGGCTGCGGGTCACGAGCGGGCCGGCGCTGGAGCGGGCGGGTGACCTCGCGGCCCTGGTCAGCGGCCTGTCCGAGGGCGACGTGCTGTTCATCGATGAGATTCACCGGGTCGCTCGTCCGGCCGAGGAGCTGCTCTATGTCGCGATGGAGGACTTCCGGGTCGATGTCGTCGTCGGCAAGGGTCCCGGCGCCACCGCGATCCCGCTCGAGGTGGCGCCCTTCACCCTGGTCGGGGCCACCACCCGCTCCGGGCTGCTCACCGGCCCGCTGCGCGACCGGTTCGGCTTCACCGCTCACATGGAGCCCTACAGCCCGGCCGAGCTGGAGCAGGTGCTCGTGCGCAGCGCCGGCCTGCTCGGCGTCGAGCTAAAGCCGGAGGGCGCGGCCGAGATCGCCGGGCGCTCGCGCGGCACCCCCCGCATCGCGAACCGGCTGCTGCGCCGGGTGCGCGACTTCGCTGAGGTGCGGGCCGACGGCGTCGTCGACCGGGCCGTCGCGCGGCAGGCCCTGGCCGTCTACGACGTCGACGAGCTCGGCCTGGACCGGCTCGACACCGCTGTGCTCGACGCCCTGGTGCGGCGCTTCGGCGGCGGGCCGGTCGGGCTGTCGACGCTCGCCGTCGCGGTCAGCGAGGAGCCCGAGACGGTCGAGGAGGTCGCCGAGCCCTTCCTCGTGCGTTCGGGTCTGGTGCTGCGCACCCCCCGCGGCCGCGTCGCCACGCCCGCCGCCTGGCGGCACCTCGGCCTGCGCCCGCCCGCACCCGTCGACGTGCTGCCGCTCGAGCTGGGCGATGCCGGCTGACCGCTCGTTAGCCTGGCGCTCGAACCGACGACGACGGGAGAGCTGATGGGCGGCCAGGCGCTTCAGCAGGTGGCCTTCTTCGCACTGCTGCTGTTCGGCCTGTACTTCCTCGCGATCCGTCCTCAGCGCGCGCGGGCCCGGGCGATGGCGCAGGTGCAGTCGGCCGTGCGGCTCGGCAGCCACGTGGTCACCAGCGCCGGCATCGAGGCGGTCGTGACGGGCGTGGAGGACGAGGTGCTCGTGCTCGAGGTGGCGCCCGGCGTCCAGGTGCGCTTCCTGCGCGGCGCGGTGGTGCGGGTGCTCGACGAGCCGACGCCTGCGACATGACTCCGGGCCCATGACGCCGAACCAGCGCGACCGGCTGCGGGCGCTGGTGCGGGAGGTGCCCGACTTCCCGCGCCCCGGCGTCGGCTTCAAGGACCTCTCGCCGTTGTGGGCCGACCCGGCCGCGTTCGCCACGGTCGTCGAGCAGCTGGCCGAGGTGAGCGGCGCCGGCCGGGTCGACGCCGTCGCGGGCATCGAGGCGCGCGGCTTCGTGCTCGCCGCCGCGCTCGCGCTGCACATGGGCACCCCCCTGGTGCTGGTCCGCAAGGCCGGCAAGCTGCCCGGTCCGGTGCACGAGCGCGCCTACGACCTCGAGTACGGCCGGGCGACGCTCGCGGTGCGCCACGACGCCGTCGAGCCGGGGCAGCGGGTGCTGCTCGTCGACGACGTGCTCGCCACCGGCGGCACCGCCGCCGCCGCGGCGGCCCTGCTGGGCGAGGCGGGAGCCGACGTGGTCGCTCTCGCGGTGCTGGCCGAGCTGAGCTTCCTGCCCGGGCGCGCGGCGCTCGGCGGGCTACCGGTCACGGCGGTGCTCGACTACGCGTCCTGAGTGGAGAAATACGGTGCCGAGAATGTGCGGGCAGACCGATGAGTCCCGGCGCGCGGCGGCGTCAGACGGGGGACGGCGAGCACAGGGGAGGGCACATGGCTGGGGTACGCGTTCTGGTCGGCACGCGTAAGGGGGCGTTCGTGCTGAGCGCCGACGAGGGGCGCAGCGACTGGCGCGTCGAGGGGCCGCTGTTCGCCGGCTGGGAGGTCTTCTCGATCACCGGCTCGCCGGTCGATCCGGATCTGCTCTACGCCGCGCCGTCGTCCGGCTGGGCCGGCCAGGTGATGCAGCGCTCGCCGGACGGCGGGCGCAGCTGGGAGCCGGTCGGCAACAACTTCACCTACGCCGGGGTGCCGGGCACGCACCAGTGGTTCGACGGCACCCAGCGGCCGTGGGAGTTCGCCAGAGTCTGGAAGCTGTCGCCGTCGCTGTCCGCGCGTGACACCGTCTACGCCGGCGTCGAGGACGCGGCGCTGTTCCGCTCCGACGACGCCGGGACGAGCTGGACCGAGGTGCGCGGGCTGCGTGAGCACGGCTCAGGGGCGCAGTGGCAGCCGGGCGCCGGCGGCATGTGCCTGCACACGATCGTGCAGGACCCCCGCGACGCCGACCGGATGCTGGTGGCCATCTCGGCAGCCGGCGTGTTCCGCACGGTCGACGGGGGTGCCTCCTGGGAGCCGGCCAACGCCGGGCTGCTGTCGGACGGAATCCCGTCCCCCGCCGCCGAGGTGGGCCACTGCGTGCACAAGCTGGCGATCCACCCGAGCCGGCCCGACACGGTGTTCATGCAGAAGCACTGGGACGTCATGCGCAGCGACGACGGCGGCGACAGCTGGCGCGAGATCAGCGGCGACCTGCCGAGCGACTTCGGCTTCGGTGTCGCCGTGCACGCGCACGAGCCGGAGACGGTCTACGTCGTGCCGATCGAGAGCGACGTGCTGCACGTGCCGCCGGACGGGCGGCTGCGGGTCTACCGCAGCCGCACCGGCGGAGACGAGTGGGAGCCGCTGACGGCCGGGCTGCCGCAGGAGCACTGCTACGTCAACGTGCTGCGCGACGCGTTGGCCGTCGACTCCCTCGAGACGTGCGGCCTCTACGTCGGCACCACCGGGGGGCAGGTGTACGCCTCGGCCGACGAGGGAGACAGCTGGAAGCCCATCGTGCGCGACCTGCCCGCGGTGCTCTCGGTCGCCGTCCAGACGCTGCCGTGATCCGGGTCCTGCTCCCCGCGCACCTGCAGGCGCTCACGCACGGCGAGCGGGAGCTGACGCTCATCCTGGCCGACACCGCCGAGCCGACCCAGCGGGCAGTCCTCGACGCGGTCGAAGCGCGGCACCCGCAGCTGCGCGGCACCATCCGCGACCCGGCCACCGGGCAGCGGCGGGCATTCGTGCGCCTGTTCGCCTGCGAGCGCGACCTGTCGCACGACGACCCCGACGCGCTGCTGCCCGAGGCGGTCGTCTGCGGGGCCGAGCCGCTGCTCGTCGTCGGGGCGATGGCGGGCGGCTGAACGAGCGGGAGCCGGGCGGGCGGTGGGCGGGAAGCAGGGCGGCGCCGTCGTCCTTACACTTATCGACCTGCGCTCGCAGTGTTGCTTCCGGCCCCGAGGAGTCGCCCGTGACCTCGGAGGTGGGCGCGCCGCTGGAGCCGCCCGTCGTGGAGCCGGACGAGCACGGCGAGGGCCTCGGCCCGCCGTCCGGCCGGCGGGTGCGGGCCCGGCTGGCCCGGCTCACCGCCGCCAAGGCCGGGGGTACGCCCCCGGTGCTCGAGCCGCTCGCGCGTACCGTGCGCGCCGCCCATCCCAAGGCCGACCTGCGGGTCGTGATCCGCGCCTACTCCGTCGCCGAGCAGGCGCACGACGGTCAGCGGCGTCGCAGCGGCGACCCCTACATCACCCACCCGCTCGCGGTGACGACGATCCTGGCCGAGCTCGGGATGGACGTCACGACGCTGGTCGCGGCGCTGCTGCACGACACCGTCGAGGACACGCCCTACTCGCTGGCCGACCTCGAGCGCGACTTCGGCGAGGAGGCCGCGCGCCTGGTCGACGGCGTGACCAAGCTCGACAAGGTCAAGCTGGGCGAGGCGGCCGAGGCCGAGACGATCCGCAAGATGGTGGTGGCGATGGCCCGCGACCCGCGGGTGCTCGTCATCAAGCTGGCCGACCGCCTGCACAACATGCGCACCCTGCGCTGGCTCAAGCAGGAGAAGCAGGAGCGCATCGCCCGCCAGACCCTCGAGATCTTCGCTCCGCTCGCGCACCGCCTCGGCATGAACACCGTCAAGTGGGAGCTCGAGGACCTCGCCTTCGCCACGCTCTATCCCAAGCGCTACGACGAGATCGTGCGCCTGGTCGCCGACCGCGCACCGAGCCGCGACACCCACCTGGCCGAGGTCGTCGCCCGCATGACCACCGACCTCAAGGCCGCCAAGATCCGCGCCAGCGTCACGGGGCGGCCCAAGCACTACTACTCGATCTACCAGAAGATGATCGTGCGGGGCCGCGACTTCGCCGACATCTACGACCTGGTGGGTATCCGGGTGTTGGTCGACGACGTGCGCGACTGCTACGCCACCCTCGGCACCGTGCACGCGACATGGTCGCCGGTGCCGGGACGGTTCAAGGACTACATCGCGATGCCCAAGTTCAACATGTACCAGTCGCTGCACACCACGGTGATCGGCCCCGAGGGCAAGCCGGTCGAGCTGCAGATCCGCAGCCGGGAGATGCACCGGCGCGCCGAGTACGGCATCGCGGCGCACTGGAAGTACAAGGAGGGGCAGGGCACCGGCCCGGTCAAGGGCGACGACATGGCGTGGCTGCGGCAGCTGCTCGACTGGCAGCGCGAGGCCGCCGACCCCGGCGAGTTCATGGACTCGCTGCGCTACGACCTCAACTCGACCGAGGTCTTCGTGTTCACGCCCAAGGGCGACGTCATCTCGCTGCCCACCGGCGCGACACCCGTCGACCTGGCCTACGCGGTGCACACCGAGGTCGGCCATCGCTGCATCGGGGCCCGCGTCAACGGCCGGTTGGTGCCGCTCGAGTCGCCGCTCGACAACGGCGACGTCGTCGAGATCTTCACCAGCAAGGCCGAGTCGGCGCACCCCAGCCGCGACTGGCTCGGCTTCGTGGCGAGCCCGCGCGCCCGCAACAAGATCCGGGCGTGGTTCGCCAAGGAACGGCGCGAGGACGCCATCGAGGAGGGCAAGGCCGCGATCACGCGGGCCGTGCGCAAGCAGGGCCTGCCGCTGCAGCGCCTGCTCGGCGGCGAGGCGCTGTCGAGCCTCGCGAGCGATCTGCACCTGGCCGACGTGAGCGCCCTGTACGCCGAGGTCGGCGAAGGCCGGGTGTCGGCGCAGTCCGTCGTGCAGCGCATCCTTGCCTCGCTCGGCGGCTCGGAGGGCGCCGTCGAGGACATCGCCGAGACGGCGGTGCCCGGACCGGTGCGCCGGCCGCGGCCCGCCTCCGACCCCGGCATCGTGGTCAAGGGCGTCAGCGACGTCTGGGTCAAGCTGGCCCGCTGCTGCACGCCGGTGCCGGGCGACGACGTGGTCGGCTTCGTCACCCGCGGCCACGGCGTCAGCGTGCACCGGGCCGACTGCACCAACGCCGGACCGCTGATGTCCGATCCCGGGCGCCTGGTCGAGGTCGAGTGGGCGCCGACGTCGGGCTCGATGTTCCTCGTCGCCGTCCAGTGCGAGGCGCTCGACCGCACCCGGCTGCTGTCGGACGTGACCCGGGTGCTGTCCGACGCGCACGTCAGCATCCTGTCGGCGAGCGTGACGACCACCCGCGACCGGGTGGCGGTGTCCCGCTTCACCTTCGAGATGGGCGACCCGAAGCACCTGGGCCACCTGCTCAACCAGGTGCGCGGCGTGCAGGGCGTGTACGACGCCTACCGCGTCACGTCCTGAACCCGGCTAGGCGAGCGGCGTGACCGTGACGCTCTGGATCTGCACCGGCAGCGCCGGCTTGCCGTCGCCGCCACCGCCCTCGACACCGGCCTTGGCGATCTTCTGCAGCACGTCCAGCCCCTTGGTGATCTTCCCGAAGGGGGTGTACTGCGGGCCGAGCTGGCTGTCGGCGTAGACGAGGAAGAACTGGCTGCCGTTGGTGTCCGGGCCGGCGTTGGCCATCGCGACCGTGCCCGCCGGGTAGGTCGCTCCCTCGAGCGCCTCGTCGGCGAAGCGGTAGCCCGGCCCGCCGGTCCCGGTCCCCGTCGGGTCACCGCACTGCAGCACGTTGAGGCCGCCGCTCGTGAGCCGGTGGCAGGGCGTGTCGGCGTAGAAGTCCTGCTTCGCGAGAGAGACGAAGCTGGCCGCCGCGCACGGCGTCGTGGTGCTGTCGATGGTGAACGCGACGGCGCCCTGCGAGGTGGTCAGCGTGGCGTCGTAGGTGGTGCCCTCGGGCACGCCCTCGGCCGGCGGCAGGTTCACCTTGCGCGACGGCTCGCCCTCGGTCTTGGTGAACTGGCAGCTCGCGGCCTGCGCCGCGCCGGGGCTCGCCGTGCCCTTTGCCGACGCGGCTGCCGACGGCGAGGCCTGTGCGGCGACATCGGGGCTGTCCGAGGTGTCATCGCCGCCGAGAGTCAGGGCGGCGACGGTCGCGACACCCACGACCAGCACCACCGCGGCGACGCTCGCGACGATCGCGTTGCGCCGACGCCGCCGACGGGCGGCCTCGGCGCGCCGAGCCGCCTGGCGCTCGGCCCGCTGGCGGGCCAGGTCCTTCTCGCGCTTGCTGCTCGCCACCGGTGTGCGTCTCCTTCTCGACCCGCGCCCGATCCGGCGCGGCGGGGAGTCTAGGGAGCCGCTCGGGCCGAAGCCCTCGTCGAGGGGGCGCGCACTAGGGTCGTGCAGCGGCCCGTCCACCGCCCGTCCCCCCGAGAGGTCGTCCGTGTTCGTCCGAGGCTTCCCGGCCCAGGCCTTCGGGACCAACTGCTACGTCGTGGCGCCCGGCGAGGGTGAGCAGTGCGTCGTCGTCGACCCGGGCATCGGCGTCGAGCCGCAGCTCGACGCGCTGCTGCGCGAGCATCGCCTGCAGCCGGTCGCGGTGCTGCTGACCCACGGCCACCTCGACCACACCTTCTCGGTCACTCCCGTCTGCGGCGCGCGCGACATCGCCGCCTGGATCCACCCCGACGACGCCGACCAGCTGCGCGACCCGGTGGCCTACCTCGGCCCGGGCACCAGCGAGATGTTCGGCGGGCGCCTCGCCTGGACCGAGCCGTCCGACGTGCGGATGCTCGATCCGAGCGAGCCGGTCGAGCTCGCTGGCCTTCGGATCGGCATCGACCTCGCGCCCGGCCACACGCCGGGATCGGTCGTGTTCCGGCTGCCCGGCGACGAAGACGGCGACGAGGCGGCCGCCCCCGTCGTGCTGTCCGGCGACGTGCTGTTCGCCGGCTCGATCGGCCGCTGCGACCTGCCCGGCGGGTCGATGCCGGCGATGCTGCGCTCGCTGCGCGAGGTCATCCTGCCGCTCGCCGACGAGACCGTCGTGCTGCCCGGGCACGGCCCGTCGACCACCATCGAGCGCGAGCGGCGCACGAACCCCTACCTGCAGGACCTGTCGTGATCGGTCAGGGCAGATAGTGCCCGGCCCGAAGGGCACCTACGACGTGCTGCCCGGCGCCGAGTTCGGCGCGCTCGCCGTCGTGCGCGAGGCGATGCTCGCGCCCGCCCGGCTCGCCGGCTACCGCTACGCCGAGGCGCCGGTGCTGGAGGCCACCGAGCTGTTCGCGCGCGGTGTCGGCGAGAGCACCGACGTCGTCAGCAAGGAGATGTTCACCTTTCCCGACCGGGCGGGCCGGTCGCTGACGCTGCGCCCCGAGGGCACCGTCGGGGTGCTGCGCGCGGCGCTGGACGCGGGCCTGCACCGCGGCCAGCTGCCGGTGAAGCTGCGCTACGCCGGCCCGATGTTCCGAGCCGAGCGGCCACAGGCCGGCCGGTACCGCCAGTTCCAGCAGATCGGCATCGAGGCGCTGGGGCTGGAGGACCCGGCGCTCGACGCCGAGGTCGTCGCCCTGGCCTGGCAGGCCTTCGCCGCGGTGGGGCTCACCCGGGTGCGGCTGCAGCTGACCTCGCTGGGCGACGCGGCCTGCCGGCCGGCCTACCGGGAGGCGCTCACCGCCTTTCTCGTGGGGCTCGAGCTCGACGCCGACAGCCGGCGCCGCGCGCAGCTGAACCCGCTGCGGGTGCTCGACGACAAGCGGCCCGAGGTGCAGGCCCAGCTCACCGGCGCACCTGTCATGGTTGACGCGCTCTGCGTCGACTGCCGTGCGCACCTGGCCGCCGTCCAGGCCGGGCTCGACGCGCTCGGGGTGCCCTACGAGCCGGCGCCTCGCCTGGTGCGCGGGCTCGACTACTACATGCGCACCACCTTCGAGCTGGTGCACGACGGCCTCGGCGCGCAGTCGGCGGTCGGCGGCGGCGGTCGCTACGACGGCTTGGCGCAGGCGATCGGCGGGCCGGCGGTGCCCGGCATCGGCTGGGCGATGGGTCTGGAGCGCACGATGCTGGCGCTGGCCGCGGAGGGCCTTGGCGGACCGCAGGAGCCTGGTCCGGCCGTCTTCGTCGTCCCGCTCGGCTCGGCGGCCAAGGCGTGCGCGGTCGCGCTCGTCGGCGCGCTGCGCACCGGTGGGACGCCGGCCGACCTCGCCTACGGCGAGCGCGGGCTCAAGGGGGCCATGAAGGCGGCGGACCGCTCCGGCGCGCGCTGGGCCGTCGTGCTTGGCGAGCGCGACCTGTCAGCCGGCACCGCCGCCGTCAAGGACCTGACCGACGGCGCGTCGACGACCGTGCCGCTCGACCAGCTGGCCGGGCACCTGCGCCGGCTTGCCGTAGGACGAGAGCGAGACGACAGATGATGCGCACGCGCGAGGCCGGCAGCCTGCGGCCCGCCGACGCCGGATCCACGGTGACGCTGGCCGGCTGGGTCGCACGCCGCCGCGACCACGGCGGCGTCGCCTTCCTCGACCTGCGCGACGCCTCGGGCGTGGCCCAGGTCGTCGTGCGCGACGAAGCCGTCGCCTCGGGGCTGCGCAGCGAGTTCTGCATCCAGGTCACCGGGACGGTGCAGGCGCGCCCCACCGGCAACGCCAACGACGCGCTGCCCACCGGCGAGGTCGAGTTGGTCAGCGAGGCGCTCGAGGTGCTGAGCCCGTCGGCGACGCTGCCCTTCCCGATCGACGACCACGTCGAGGTGGGGGAAGAGGCCAGGTTGCACTACCGCTACCTCGACCTGCGGCGCACCGGGCCGGCCGCGGCGATCCGGCTGCGCAGCGAGGTCAACCGGGCCGCGCGGGCGGTGCTCGAGGACCAGAGCTTCGTCGAGATCGAGACGCCGACGCTGACCCGCTCCACGCCCGAGGGCGCCCGCGACTTCGTGGTGCCGGTGCGGCTACAGCCCGGAAGCTGGTACGCCCTGCCGCAGTCGCCGCAGCTTTTCAAGCAGCTGCTGATGGTCGCCGGCTTCGAGCGCTACTACCAGATCGCCCGGTGCTACCGCGACGAGGACCTGCGCGCCGACCGCCAGCCGGAGTTCACCCAGCTCGACGTCGAGATGAGCTTCGTCGATCAGGACGACGTCATCGCCGTGGGCGAGCGGGTCGTCGCCGCGCTGTGGGCGCTCATCGACGTCGAGGTTCCGCTGCCGATCCGGCGGATGAGCTACGCCGAGTCGATGCGCCGCTTCGGCAACGACAAGCCCGACCTGCGCTTCGGCTGCGAGCTCGTCGAGTGCACCGAATACTTCGCCGACACCCCGTTCCGGGTTTTCCAGGCGCCCTACGTCGGCGCCGTCGTCATGCCTCGTGGGGCGTCGCAGCCCCGCAAGCAGCTCGACGCCTGGCAGGACTGGGCCCGCTCGCGGGGCGCCCGCGGCTTGGCCTACGTGTTGGTGCAGCCGGACGGCACGCTCACCGGTCCGGTGGCCAAGAACCTGTCCGAGACCGAGCGGGCCGGTCTGGCCGCGCACGTCGGTGCGTCGCCAGGCGACTGCGTGTTCTTCGCGGCGGGGGAGGCGACATCGTCCCGCGCGCTGCTCGCAGCGGTGCGGCTCGAGGTGGGAGCGCGCTGCGGGCTCATCGACACCTCGACGTGGGAGTTCGTCTGGATCGTCGACGCCCCGATGTTCGAGCCGGCCGGCACCGGCGGTGACGTCGCGGTGGGCGGCGGGGCATGGACCGCCGTGCACCACGCGTTCACCTCGCCGCGCCCGGAATGGGTCGACTCCTTCGACACCGACCCGGAGCATGCGCTGGCCTACGCCTACGACATCGTCTGCAACGGCAACGAGCTCGGCGGCGGTTCGATCCGCATCCACCGCCGCGACGTGCAGGAGCGGGTCTTCGCCGTCATGGGCATCGATGCCGAGGCGGCGCAGGAGAAGTTCGGCTTCCTGCTCGACGCGTTCTCCTACGGGGCGCCCCCGCACGGCGGCATCGCGCTCGGCTGGGACCGGGTCGTCATGCTCCTGGCCGGCGCCGAGTCGCTGCGCGAGGTCATCGCCTTCCCCAAGACCGGTGGCGGCCACGACCCGCTCACCGGCGCGCCGACGCCCATCACCGCCCAGCAGCGCGAGGAGGCCGGCGTCGACGCCGAGCCTTCCGGGGACGAGCCCCCGGCGCCGTAGCGGCTGGCCGCCCGGCCACACCACCTTCCCCAGGGATATGTCGCTGCGACACGCCCAAAGAGTGACCGGAGCCTGGGGAAGCTGAGGCGGGTGGGAGCTACCAGCGTGCGCGCACCTGCAGCGGGCCGCTCGTGAACGGGTGGTCGTCGTGGAAGCCGAGCCGGTCGTACATCGCCCGCCCGGCGGCGTTGTCGGAGTACATGCCGAGCGTCACGAGTTCGGCCCCGGCGTCGAGCAGCCGCCGGCTGAGCGCCGCCGTGACGGCGCTGCCGAGCCCGGCTCCGCGGGCGTCGCGGCGGACAGCGATCGAGCTGAGGTGACCACTCGCGTCTCCCCAGCTGGTGTCGGCGGCGCAGGCGACGAGGCCGTGTGCGTCCCGCACGCCGACCCACCCGCGCACGCCCTCGTCACCCGGCTGCGCCGACGCGGTGGGCGAGTCGGCGGCGAGCAGGGCCGCGATCGCGTCGGCGTCACCGGCGTCGTCGCAGAGAGCCTGCACTGCCTGCTCGCCGGGTTGTCTCGGCGGCGCCGCCGCCAGCCAGCGGAAGTCCCAGTCGGTGCGCTGCATGCCCACCCAGGCCGGCAGGTGGGCGGCCGTGCCGCGCGGGACGGTCACCCGGATCCCGACCGGCAGCTCGGGCAGCAGCTGCTCGATCAGCGCACCGACGGCCGGCGGCGCGCCGAGCGCGGACAGGTACGACCGGCCGCGGTGCCGGTCGCCGAGCCAGGCAGTGGCGCCGTCTCTCCACCAGGCCCGCACCGACGGGGTGCGCACGGTCCGGCGGACGAACGGGTCGTGCCCGGTCGCGAGCAGCAGCTCGGCCGCCGAGGTCAGGGGCGTCAGGCGCACCCGCGCAGCCTAGGAGCGCTGAGCCGTGACCCCGGGTCCGCGACCAGCACGTCCGTCGATCTTTCCGGTGGCGGGTCCAGCAGACGCGCCGGCGTGTCGGCTGCCGGCACGCGAAGCAGAAGATCCACAGGGCGTCGCCACGCGACGGCAACGACGACGGGTCCCGCCGCCTAGGATTCGGCCGTGGACTCGCTGTTCGACGACGCCGAGCGCGTCGCCGCCGAGCGGGTCGCGCCGCTGGCGGTGCGGATGCGACCGCGCACGCTCGACGAGGTCGTCGGCCAGCAGCACCTGCTCGGCTCCGGGGCGCCGCTGCGCCGCCTGGTCGAGGGCGACGCGCCGCTCAGCGTCATCCTGTGGGGCCCGCCCGGCACCGGCAAGACGACGCTCGCGATGGTCATCGCCCGCTCGACCCAGCGGCGCTTTCGCGAGCTGTCGGCCGTCACCGCCGGCGTCAAGGACGTGCGGCTCGTGGTGGAGGAGGCCAAGCGCGCGCTGGGTGAGACCGGCACGCAGACCGTGCTGTTCGTCGACGAGGTGCACCGGTTCTCCAAGACCCAGCAGGACGCGCTGCTGCCGAGCGTCGAGAACCGTTGGGTCACGCTGATCGCGGCCACCACCGAGAACCCGTTCTTCAGCATCATCTCGCCGCTGCTGTCGCGCTCGCTGCTGCTCACCCTCGAGCCGCTCGGCGACGACGACGTGCGGGCGGTCGTCGAACGGGCCCTGACCGACGAGCGGGGCCTGAGCGGCAAGGTCACGCTCGACGACGACGCGCGCGAGCACCTCGTGCGGCTGTCCGGCGGCGACGCGCGCCGGGCGCTCACCGCGCTCGAGGCTGCGGCCGGCGCCGCCGACCACGTGAGCCTGGCGCTGCTCGAGCAGGCCGTCGACCGGGCGGCGGTGCGCTACGACCGCGACGGCGACCAGCACTACGACGTCATCAGCGCCTTTATCAAGTCGATCCGCGGCAGCGACGTCGACGCCTCGCTGCACTACCTGGCCCGGATGCTCGAGGCGGGGGAGGACCCGCGGTTCATCGCCCGGCGCCTGGTGGTGCTGGCCAGCGAAGACGTGGGGATCGCCGACCCGTCAGCAATGGTCGCCGCGGTCGCCGCCGCCCAGGCGCTCGAGCTGATCGGGCTGCCCGAGGCCCGGCTCAACCTCGCGCAGGCCACCGTGCACCTCGCCCTCTCGCCCAAGAGCAATGCGGTGCTCGCCGGCCTCGACACTGCGCTGGCCGATGTGCGGGCCGGCCGCACGGGCACGGTGCCTGCGCACCTGCGCGACAGCCACTACCAGGGGGCGGTGCAGCTGGGCCACGGCAGCCACGGCGTGGAGGGCAAACGGGGCTACCGATACCCTCACGACTTTCCGGGGCGGGTCGTGGCGCAGCAGTACGCGCCCGACCCGGTCGTCGGGCGGGAGTACTTCTCGCCGGGCGGCCTGGGAGTCGAGCGCGTCGCCTCGCAGCGGCTCGCGGGGTTGCGCGAGGTGCTGCGCGGCGACCGCGGGGTGGTGCCCGAGGACGCCGCCGACGGCTTTCGCCCACGCTGCCGGCCCGCACCACCGGCAGTCGACGAGCTGGGGCAGACTCCGGCGCGTAGTGCACAGCCCGACGGGAACGCCCCGGCGGACCCGGCACCGCCGGCAGCAGCAGAAGGAGCGCAGGAACCCCTATGACAGGTGGACAGATCATTGGATTGATCTTTGCGGTGTTCTTCGCGATCGGCGTGCTCGCCTTCTGCTACTTCTTGATCGTCAAGCTCGGCAAGACGGTCGACGCCGCGACCAAGTTCGTCTCCGACACCAACGACAAGACGATGCCGTTACTCACCGAGGTCACGCAGAGCGTCACCCAGGTCAATGCCGAGCTGGTGCGCGTCGAGCAGCTCACCGAGACCGCCCAGTCGATCACCTCGAACGCGCAGTCGGTCACCGGCAACGTCAGCGCCCTCACCTCGCTGTTCGCCGCGACGCTCGGCAGCCCGATCATCAAGGTCGCCGCCTTTTCCTACGGCGTGCGCCAGGTGGCGAGCAACCGGCAGGAGAAGGACGTCAACAAGCGGGTGCGCGAAGAGCTCAAGAGCAGCCGCAAGGCCCGCCGATGAGCAAGAGATTGATCTACATCGCGTTCGGGGCGGCCGTCGGTGTGCTGGTGGTGCACCGCGTGACCCAGACCGCCAAGCGCCTGACACCCGCCAACGTGCAGTCCTCTTTCACCGACACGCTGGCGCACCTCGGCGACGCCGTGCGCGAGCTCACCGCCGAGCTGAAGGCGGCGATGTCCGAGCGCGAGGACGAGCTGCGGACGACGCTGGGCCTGGACGGCTCGCACGACATCGTCGACGCCGACACCCGGCCGTCGGGCGCGTGAGCGAGGGCTCCCATGGCCAGTGAGAGGAACAGCGAGCCGGTGACGCCGATGAGCTCGGCGGAGATCCGGCGGCGCTTCCTGGCGCACTTCGAGGCCCGCGGGCACCTCGTCGTGCCGTCGGCGTCGCTGATCTCCGACGACCCGACGCTGCTGCTGGTCCCTGCCGGCATGGTGCCGTTCAAGCCGTACTTCCTCGGCGAGGCCACGGCGCCCGGGCCGCGCGTCACCAGCGTGCAGAAGTGCGTGCGCACCCTCGACATCGACGAGGTCGGCAAGACGACCCGGCACGGCTCGTTCTTCCAGATGGCCGGCAACTTCAGCTTCGGTGACTACTTCAAGGCCGGCGCCATCGCCTCTGCGTGGGAGCTGCTGACGAACAGCCGCTCCGACGGCGGCTACGGCATGGCGGCCGAGCTGCTGTGGCCGACGGTCTACCGCGACGACGACGAGGCCTACGAGCTGTGGCGGGCCTACGTGCCCGAGCAGCGCATCCAGCGCCGCGACGAGGCCGACAACTACTGGCAGATGGGCGTGCCCGGTCCGGGTGGTCCGTGCAGCGAGATCTACTACGACCGGGGCCCGGGCTACGGCCGCGAGGGCGGACCGGTCGCCGACGAGGAGCGCTACCTCGAGGTCTGGAACCTGGTGTTCATGCAGCACCAGCTCTCGGCGGTGCGCAGCAAGAGCGACTTCGACATCGCCGGCGACCTGCCGGCCAGGAACATCGACACCGGCATGGGCCTGGAGCGGATGGCCACCGTGCTGCAGGGCGTCGACAACCTCTACGAGATCGACACCTCCCGCGCCATCCTCGACCGGGCAGCGGGCCTGACCGGCACGACCTACGGCACCAGCGGGCCGGACGACGTGCGGCTGCGGATCGTCGCCGACCACGTGCGCACCGCCGTCATGCTGGTGGGCGACGGCGTCACGCCCGGCAACGAGGGCCGCGGCTACGTGCTGCGCCGGATCGTGCGCCGCGCGGTGCGGGCCATGCGGCTGCTCGGGGCGGGCGGCCCGACGATGCCCGAGCTGGTCGAGGCGGCGATCGGCGCGATGGGCCCGCAGTACCCCGAGCTCGAGACCGACCGCGGGCGCATCGATGCGGTGACCGCCGGCGAGGAGGCCAGCTTCCTGCAGACCCTCGGCCGCGGCGAGGCGTTGTTCGTCGACATGGCCGCCACCGCAGCCGGCGGCGACCGACGCCTGAGCGGCGCGCAGGCCTTCTCGCTGCACGACACCTTCGGGCTGCCCATCGACCTGACGCTGGAGATGGCCGCCGACCAGGACCTGTCGGTCGACGAGGAGGGCTTTCGCCGCCTGATGCGCGAGCAGCAGGCCAGGGGCAAGTCCGACGCCCGCGGGCGGGTGCTCGGCGGCGTCGACACGAGCGCCTACCGGGCGCTGCTGGAGGCGGCCGGCAGCAGCGAGTTCGTCGGCTACACCGAGGTCACGTCCGAGGCCCGCGTGCGCGGCCTGCTCGTCGACGGCGCTGTGACGACCGAGGCGGGCGAGGGCGCGCAGGTCGACCTGGTGCTCGACCGCACCCCCTTCTACGCCGAGGGCGGCGGGCAGCAGGCCGACGCCGGGCGGCTCGTGCTCGACGATGGCACCGTGCTCGCCGTCGACGACGTGCAGAAGGTGCTCGACGGTCTGACCGTGCACCGGGCCCGGGTGGTGTCCGGCGCGGTCACCGTCGGGGCGACGGCGCGGGCCGAGGTCGACGTCGAGCGGCGCCGCGCGGTCTCGCGGGCGCACACCGCCACCCACCTGGTGCACCAGGCGCTGCGCGCGGCGCTGGGTGAGACCGCCACCCAGGCCGGCTCGTTCAACGCCCCTGGACGCTTCCGCTTCGACTTCTCGGCCACCTCCGGCGTGCCGGCGTCCACGCTCGCCGACGTCGAGCAGGAGATCAACGAGGTCGCGCTCGCCGACCATGAGGTGCGGGCGTTCGTCACCAGCCAGGAGGAGGCCCGCCGGCTCGGCGCGATGGCGCTGTTCGGCGAGAAGTACGGCGAGCAGGTGCGGGTCGTCGAGGTCGGCGACTACGCCCGCGAGCTATGCGGCGGCACGCACGCCGCCCGCTCCGGCCAGCTCGGGGTGGTCAAGCTGCTGTCGGAGTCCTCGATCGGCTCGGGCGTGCGCCGGGTCGAGGGGCTGGTGGGCCTGGACGCCTTTGCCCACCTGGCCCGCGAGCACGTGCTGCTCTCGCAGCTCGCGACCGAGCTGAAGGTGCCGGCCGAGCAGGTGCCCGAGCGGGTGGCCGCGACCCTCGGCCGGCTGCGCGAGCTGGAGAAGGAGCTGGCGGCGGTCCGCGCCGGCGCGGTGCTGCAGTCGGCCGGCGCGTTCGCCGCCGCCGCCCGCGAGGTCCAGGGTGTCGCCTATGCCGGCATCGAAGCGCCGGCGGGCACGAGCGGCGACCTCGTGCGGCGCCTGGCGCTCGACGTGCGCGGCCGCCTCGAAGCGGGCCGGCCGGCCGTCGTGCTGGTGCTGGCCGGTGGCGAGCGGGTCACCCTCGTCGCGGCGGTCAACGAGGCCGGCCGCGCGCGCGGGCTGTCGGCCGCCGACGTGCTGCGGGCAGCGGCGCCGGCCGTCGGCGGGCGCGGCGGCGGCAAGGACGACGTCGCCCAGGGCGGCGGCACCGACGCCGCCGGCATCGCCGAGGCGCTCATCCGGGCGGAACGGCAGATCGGCGAGGTCGTCGGCAGCGGCGGATGAGCGAGTCCCGGGGCGTGGTGCTTGCCGTCGACGTCGGCACGGTGCGGGTCGGGGTCGCCGCGAGCGACCCGGGCCGGGTCCTCGCCTCGCCGGTCGAGACGGTGCCGGCGCCGGGGCACGAGCGGGTCGCCGCGCTGGTGGCCGAGCGCGCGGCCGTGCTGGTGGTCGTGGGGCTGCCGAGGTCGCTGTCCGGCCGGGCCGCGAGCGCGTCGGCCGACATGGCGCGCAACTGGGCGGCGGCCCTCACGCCGCTCGTCGCGCCCGTCGAGGTGCGCCTGGTCGACGAGCGCCTCACGACCGTGAGCGGAGCCGCGGCGCTGCGGGCCTCGGGACGCTCGGCCCGCACGCAACGCGCGGTGATCGACCAGGCCGCTGCGGTCGTGCTGCTACAGAGCGTGATCGACGCCGGATGAATTCGGGATCGGTCGCGGCCTGCGATCACCGGGCGTTACTGTGTTGATCGTGACGGACCTGCTGGAGCTCCGTGAGGAACCGCCGCCCGGCTCCGGGCAGCACCGCGCCCGCCGGGGCGTGGGCCGCGCGATCGCGGTGCTCCTGCTGCTCGCGCTCGTCGTCGGCCTGGTCCTCGGTGGCCGGGCGCTGATCAGCCGGGTCTCCGGCGGGGGGTCCGACGACTACACCGGGCCGGGCACCGGCGAGGTCACGGTGCAGATCGAGCCGGGTGACACCGCGGCGCAGATCGGCGCGCAGCTCGTCGACAAGGGCGTCGTCCGCACCCGCTCGGCCTTTTTCTCCGTCGCCCGCGACGACCCGCGCGCCAAGGAGCTGCAACCCGGCTTCTACCGGCTCAAGAAGCAGATGCCCGCGGCCGCCGCCTTCGACCTGCTGCTCGACCCGAGCGCACGCCTGGTCGGCCGCGTCGTCGTGCCCGAGGGCCTGACGGTGGCGCAGACGCTGGAGACGCTCGCCAAGGGGAGCGACATCCCGCTCGCCGACTACCAGTCCGCGGCCAAGGCGACGGGCGAGCTGGGGCTGCCCGACTACGCCAAGGGCCGGCTCGAGGGCTTCCTGTTCCCGGCCACCTACGAGATCGACCCCGGCATGAGCGCCAAGGACGTGCTGTCCGAGCTGGTCGCCCGGTTCAACCAGGCGGCCGAGTCCGTCGACCTGGTCGCAGGAGCCGAAAAGCTGGGGCGCACGCCGTACGAGGTCGTCACCGTCGCGAGCCTGATCGAGCGCGAGGTGCGGCGCGACGCCGACTACCCCAAGGTGGCGAGCGTCGTCTACAACCGGCTCGAGAAGGGCGAGCCGCTCGGCATCGACGCCTCGACCCTGTTCGGCGTCGGCAAGACCGCCGGTGGGCAGCTCACCAAGTCCGACCTCGCCAAGGACACCCCCTACGAGACCCGGCGGCGGGCTGGGCTGCCGCCCACGCCGATCGCCTCCCCCGGCGAGGCGACGTTGAAGGGCGCGCTCAACCCCGCGCCCGGTGACCTGCGCTGGTACGTGCTGGCCGACGCCGACGGCACGACCGCCTTCTTTGACGACTACGACGCCTTCCTCGCCCAGAAGCGCAAGAGCCAGGCGGCGGGGCTGCTCTGAGGGCTGGGTCACGGGCGGCAGTGCTCGGACGGCCGATCGCGCACTCGCTGTCGCCCGTGCTGCACCGAGCGGCCTATCGGGCGCTCGGGCTCGACGCCCACTACACCGCGCTCGACGTCGGCCCGGACGAGCTGGGCGCACTGCTCGACGGGCTGGACGACGACTGGATAGGCCTGTCGCTCACCATGCCCCTCAAGCAGACCGCGCTGCCGCTGCTCGACACGCTCAGTCCGCTGGCGCGTCAGGTCGCAGCGGTCAACACCGTCGTGCTCGCGGGCGGTGCGCGGCACGGGCACAACACCGACGTCGCCGGCATGGTCGAGGCGCTCATCGAGGCCGGCGTCGAACGGGTCGACGCTCCGGTGGTGCTCGGCGGCGGGGCGACGGCCCGCTCGGCGCTCGCCGCGCTCGCCGCGCTCGGAGCCCGCCGCGTCCGCCTCGTCGTGCGCTCGGGAGCCGGCGCCGCGCCGGAGCTCGCCGCAAGTCTTGGCCTCGCGCTCGACGTCGAGCCGTTCGAGGCCGGCCTTGCCCGGGGCGCCGACCTCGTGGTCAGCACGCTGCCGGCGGGGGCGGCCGACGCGCTGGCCGAGCAGGTGACCGACGTGCCTGCGCTGCTCGACGTCGTCTACGCCCCCTGGCCCACCGCGCTGGCCCGCGCCTGCAACGGTGTCACGGTCGGTGGCGCCGCCATGCTGCTGCACCAGGCCGCCGCGCAGGTGCAGCTGATGACCGGCCGCGCCGCGCCGCTCGAGGCGATGCGCGCGGCCCTCGAGACGGCGCTCGCGCAGCGCGGGTAAGAGCCGCGGCGATGCCGGCCCTCGCTACCGTCCCGGGGTAGGCGTCGGCAGCGGTGCGGGAGGGGCGGCTCGGATGGGGTCGTCGGTCGTCGTGCTGGGTCCGGGGCTCGTCGTCGTCCTGCTGGCGCTGCTCGCCCTGGCAGCGGTCGCCGGCCGCGTCTCGGGGCTCGGCCAGGAGCGTTCGATCGTGCGCGCCGTCGTGCGTGCGACGGTGCAGCTGGCCGTCGTCTCGAGCGTCGTGGTGTCGGTGGTGCAGTCCCTGTGGAGCTCCGCCGCCTTTGCCGTCCTCATGCTGGGTGTCGCGGCGCTGACCTGCGCCGGCCGCGTCACCGGCAGGACCGTCCGCCAGCCCGGGCTCGTCGGCCGGACCCTGCTGTTCGGGCTGCCCCTGGCCGCAGGGGTGCTTCCGGTCGTCCTGCTCGTGCTGCTCAGCGGCGCCGTCCCGCTGACGGGAATCGCCGTCGTGCCGGTCGCCGGCATCATCATCGGCGGCACCATGAACGCCACCTCGCTTGCCGGGCGACGGCTGCTCGACGAGCTGCAGCAGCGGCGCGGAGAGGTCGAGGCGGCGCTGTCTGTCGGGTTGCTGCCCCGCGACGCGATCCTCGAGATCACCCGGTTCCGTGCCGCCACCGCGCTGGTCCCCGCGCTGGACCAGACGCGAACGGTCGGGCTGGTCAGCCTGCCGGGGGCCTTCGTGGGTGTGCTGCTCGGCGGCGGCAGCGCACTGCAGGCCGGCGCGGCACAGCTGCTGGTGCTCGTCGGGCTGCTGGCGGCCGAGGTGATCGCGGTCTGGTGGGTGACCGAGCTCGTCGCTCGCGAGCGGATCAGCGTGGGAGGGCACGCTGGCCTGCGGCGCCCCGGCTGAAGGTCCTCAAGCCCGGCGGCCACCACGCCGATGGCACCCCCACAGCGGTCGCGCCGAAGGCCGGAACACCCAGCAGGCCTCACCGGAGGTGCCATGTCGGACCAGCAGGTCGTCCCCGTCAGCCGTTCGAGCCGTCTCGACGGCGTCCTGACGCGCCTGCTGACCCAGGCGCCTGAGCTGGAGGCGGCCAGCGTCGTCTCGTTCGACGGCCTGCCGATGGCCTCGGCGCTGCCGGAGGGCATGGACGAGGACCGGGTGGCCGCCATGAGCGCCGCCCTGCTCTCGCTGGGCGAGCGGGCCGCTTCCGGCCTCGGTCGCGGTGAGCTCTCCCAGCTGCTCATCGAGGGCGACGCCGGGACCGTGCTGCTCGTCTCGGCCGACGACGAGGCGGTGCTCGTCGCGGTTGCCACACCCGACGCCAAGATCGGCATGGTGCGGTACGAGGCTCGCCGCGCCGCCTCGGCCGTCGCTGAAGTCCTGCGTGCACCGGACGAGCCGACCCCGCTCGAGCAGGCGGCGCACGAGGTGGTCCGCCAGGCGGCGCCCGTGCACGTGCCCATGCGCACCGCCGTCCCCGCTGACCGCGGCGGATCGACCGCCGGCGTGCCGACGCAGGCCCAGCCCCCATCCCAGCCGCAGCCCCCATCCCAGCCGCAGCCCCAATCCCAGCCGCGGCCCCAATCCCAGCCGCAGCCGCAGCCGCAGCCGCAGCCGCAGCCGCAGCGCCGGCCCGACCCGCTGACCGACGCGCTGTCCGCGTCGGGCTCCTGGGTCTGAGCGGACCGACGTGAGACTCGAGGGAACGCTCGACGCGTTCAGCCTCCCGGACATCCTCCAGCTGCTCAGCTACACCAGGAAGACCGGTGCGCTGCACCTGCGCCGCGACGGCGGCCACGGGGTCGTGCACCTGCGTGACGGGGCCATCACCGGCGCCCGCGCCGACGTGAGCCGCCAGGAGCTCGGTCGGCGCCTGCTCGGAGCCGGGCTCGCCGACGACGAGGCGCTCGCCACCGTCGCCGAGACGCTCGCCGACGACCCCGGCCAGAGCCTGGCCAGGCTGCTCGTCAGCAGCGCCGGGCTCGCCGAGAGCGTCGTCGCACCGGTCGTGCAAGAACAGATCACCGACGCGGTCTTCAGCCTGCTGCGCTGGCCCGTCGGTGAGTTCGCCTTCGTCATGGACGAGCGCGACCCGGACGAGCTCGGCGCCGTGCTGGCTGTCGCTGAGGTCGTCACCGAGGGGGAGCGCCGGATCGCCGGGTGGGGCGAGCTGTCCGGCGCCGTGCCCGCGCCGGAGACGGTTCTGGCGGTCAACCCCGCCCCGAACGGCGAGCCCGCCGCGACGCGCGAGCAGTGGTCGCTGCTGGCGATGGTCGACGGGCGCCGCACCGTCGCCGACCTCGTCGCGCTGTCCGGTCGTGGCGAGTACGCGGTGGTCACCTGCCTGGCAGCGCTCGTCGAGCGGCAGCTGCTCGTGGTGCGCACCGAACTGGGTGACCAGCTGGCCAGGCGGCAGGCGCTGCTCGCCGCGCTCGAGGGCCGCACCGACGAGGCGCTGTCCGCCCAGCCCGAGCCCGCCCAGCCCGAGCCCGCCCAGCCCGAGCCCGCCCAGCCCGAGCCCGCCCAGCCCGAGCCCGCCCAGCCCGAGCCCGCCCAGCCCGAGCCCAGCCAGCCCGGGGCGCCCCAGCCCGTCGGTGCGGTCGTACCCGAGCAGTCGGGGCCGGGGACGTCCTCGACCTTCGTGCCGCGCCCGGCGGACACCTCGCCCGGCGGTCCCACGCTCGTGCCCGAGCGTCCGGAGCCCTTCCTCGCGCCCCGCGCGCCGGACCACGCCGAGGGACCGGCCTACGCCCGCGCGCTCGCGAGCGGCGGCAGCTCCCACGGCGCCGTCGCCGGCTCAGCCGCGCTCGCGCCCCAGCCCGAGCACCAGCGCGCGCCGGCGTCGCTCGACCCGGCCGTCAACCGCACGCTGCTGCTCCGGCTCATCGCCGGCGTGCGGGGGTTGTAGTGGCTGCCCGCACCGGACGCCGCCGGCACAGCGGCACCGCCGTCAAGATTGTCGTCACCGGTCCGTTCTCGGCCGGCAAGACCACGCTGATCCGCACGATCAGCGAGATCACCGTGCTGTCGACCGAGCGCGACATCACCGACTCGACGCGCTCGCGCAAGGCCGAGACGACGGTGGCGATGGACTTCGGCCGGATCACGATCGACCGTGACCTCGTGCTCTACCTGTTCGGCACGCCCGGCCAGGAGCGCTTCGACTTCATGTGGGAGATCCTGGGGGAGGGGATGCTCGGCTTCGTCCTGCTCGTCGACGCCGAGCGGGAAGACTCCCTGCAGGAGGCGGCCGGCATCCTGACCGCCTTCCGGGCGATGGCCAAGGTCCCGTTCGTCGTGGCGCTGAACCGCAGCGCGGGCATGGGTCCGGGCGAGGAGGAGCGGGTGCGCGAGGCGCTCGAGCTGGCCGAGCGGGTCCCCGTCGTGCCGTGCGACGCCACCGACCGCGAGTCGGTCAAGACGGTGCTGCTCGCGCTGCTGTACTCGGTCGTCGACGAGCTGGACGCGCGCCCCCCCGCGCAGGTCTGAGCCGTGTTCGGCCTGCGCAGGCGGCGACGCGGACGCCCGGCCCCACCCGTCCCGGCTGTGGCGCTGCCGGTCGCGCCCGCCGTAGCTCGGCCCGCGCTGGACGTGCTGCCGGGGACCGCGCTGCCCGTGTCCGGGTTGCCGCCGGTGGCGCGGCCCGCGCCGGTACCGGCCGAGCAGGCGGCGTCCGCGTCGCGGCCGGCGCACGAGCGGCTGGTCGCCGAGATCGCCGCGCTGCTGGCGACCGGCCCGATCCATGCCGACCTGTGCGATGTCGCGCCGCCTGCGTCGTGTACCGGCCCGCGCATCACGCTCGAGCTGCGGGACGGCAGCACGGCCCTGGTGGCGCCCGACTCGCCGCTCGCCGCCGCCATGCACGGCGCCGCCCGGGCGCTGCTCAAACGGCACGCCCCGGCCTGACCGGGCTGTTGCGCCGATCCTGCGTCGCGGGCTAACTTGACAGGGCCGTCAGATCGGCTCCGTCGACCGCAGGAGATCTCGATGCGCTTCACCGAGGAGCACCACGCCTTCCGCAAGGTCGTGCGCGACGTCGTCGAGCGGGAGATCGCGCCGTACATCGACGAGTGGGAGCGCGCCGGCATCTTCCCGGCGCACGAGCTCTTCCCGAAGCTCGGCGAGGTCGGCATCCTGGGCCTCGAGTACGACCCGGAGTACGGCGGGCAGGGCGCCGACCATTTGTTCACCGTGGTCGCCGTCGAGGAGCTCAGCCGCTGCGGCGCGGCCGGCGTGCCGATGGCGATCGGCGTCCAGACCAACATGGCCACCCCGTCGCTGCACGAGTTCGGGTCCGAGGAGCTCAAGCGCCGCTACCTCGCGCCGGCGATCGCCGGGACCGCCGTCTGCTCGATCGCGGTCACCGAGTCCGGCGCCGGCTCGGACGTCGCCTCGATCCGCACCCGGGCGGTGCGCGACGGCGACGACTGGGTCATCAACGGCAGCAAGCTCTACATCACCAACGGCACGCAGGCCGACTGGCTCTGCCTGCTGACGCGCACCTCCGACGAGGGTGGCCACCGCGGCATGTCGCAGATCGTCGTCGAGACGGCTACGCCCGGGGTCACGGTCTCGCGCAAGCTCGACAAGCTCGGCAACTGGTCCTCCGACACCGCCGAGCTCGTCTTCGAAGACGTTCGGGTGCCGGTCTCGAACACCATCGGGCAGGTCGGCCGTGGCTTCCAGCAGCAGATGTCGCAGTTCGTCGTCGAGCGGATGTTCGCCGCCTACGGGGCGCCCGCGTCGTGCCGCAAGGCGCTCGAGCAGACCCGCGACTACCTCAAGCAGCGCCACGCCTTTGGTCGGCCGCTGATCGCCAACCAGTACATCGCGTTCCGGCTGGCCGAGCTGTCTGCGCAGGTCGACCTGCTGCAGCACCACAACTACGCCTGCGCCGACGCCTACATGGCCGGTGAGGACACCACGCGCATGGCCACGGTGGCCAAGCTCGTCAGCGGCCGGCTGGTGCGCGAGGTCGCCGATGCGTGCATGCAGTTCTACGGCGGCATGGGCTACATGGAGGAAACCTGGACGTCGCGCTTCTTCCGCGACAGCCGGCTCGCCTCGATCGGTGGCGGCGCCGACGAGGTGATGCTGCAGGTGCTCGCCAAGCTCGACGGCTTCGAGCCGTGACGGTCGGCTCGTCCGCACCGTCCAGCTCAGGTACCGACCGCGCCGTTCTGCTGACGTCACTGCTCGACGACCTGGCCGCCGAGTCGGCCGACCTCGACGCGCGCGTGGCCGAGCTCGACGAAAAGGCCTGGCGCACCTGCACTCCCGCGCGGGGGTGGGACGTCCACGACAGCGTCACCCACCTGGCCGCCACCGACGCCGACGCACTCGCCGCGCTGCAAGGCGCCGAGGCGTTCGCTGCGGTGCTGGACCGGGTGCTCGCGCACGGGACCGACTACGTCGACCGGGTGGTCGAGCAGGGCCGGTCCGTGCCGTCCGGTGAGCTGCTCGAGCAGTGGCGCGCCGGCCGCACCGCGCTGCAGCAGGCCGTGCGGGTGACCGACCCGTCGGCGCGCATCCCGTGGTTCGGCCCGGCGATGAGCCCGGCCTCCTTCGTCACGGCCCGCCTGATGGAGACCTGGGCGCACGGCCAGGACGTCGTCGACGCGCTCGGCCAGACCCGCCCCAGCACCGCCCGGCTGCGCTCGGTCGCCGAGATCGGCGTGCGGGCACGGCCTTTCGCCTACGCCGCGCACGGCCGGCCGCTTCCGGATGCGGCGGTGCGCGTCGAGCTGGCCGGGCCGGTCGGCGAGCACTGGACGTGGGGACCGCCGGACGTAGACGACCGCATCGCCGGCCCGGCGCTGGACTTCTGCCTGCTCGTCACCCAGCGGCGGGCCCGCGCCGACCTCGACCTGTCGGTCGCGGGGCAGGCCGCCGACGAGTGGGCCTCGATCGCGCAGGCCTTCGCCGGACCGCCCGGAGCGGGGCGGCAGGCGCAGGCGTGAGCCGCCCGCTGGTCGTCGCCAACTGCTCGGGCTTCTACGGCGACCGCCTGTCGGCGATGCGCGAGGTGCTCGACGGCGGCCCGGTCGACGTCGTCACCGGCGACTACCTGGCCGAGCTGACGATGCTCATCCTCGGCCGTCAGCGGCTCAAGGATCCCGCGGCCGGCTTCGCCCGCACCTTCCTCACCCAGCTCGAGGACTGCCTCGCCGCCGCGCTCGAACGGGGCGTGAAGATCGTCAGCAACGCCGGCGGGCTCAACCCCGACGGCCTGGCCGCCGCCGTGCGCGAGCTCGCCGCCCGGCTCGGGCTGCAGGTGCGCGTCGCGACGGTGAGCGGTGACGACCTGCTGCCCCGGCTCGGTGAGCTGTCGGTGCTGGTCGGCGACGCCCCGCCCGGACAGGCACCGGTCGAGGGCGCGCTCACCGCGAACGCCTACCTGGGCTGCTGGGGCATCGTGCGGGCGCTCGAGGCGGGCGCCGACGTCGTCGTCACCGGCCGGGTCACCGACGCGAGCCTGGTCACCGGACCGGCCGCGTGGCACCACGGCTGGTCGCCGGGCGACCTCGACGCGCTCGCCGGAGCCACCGTCGCCGGCCACGTGCTCGAGTGCGGCGCGCAGGCCACCGGCGGCAACTTCAGCCTGTTCACCGACCTGCTCGACGCCGACCCGGCCGCGCTCGACCATGTCGGCTTCCCGCTCGCCGAGCTTGCCGCCGACGGCAGCTGCGTCATCACCCGGCACCCGGGCGCCGGCGGCGCCGTCACGGTCGCGACCGTCACCGAGCAGCTGCTGTACGAGTGCACGGGCGCCCGCTACGGCGGACCGGACGTCGTCAGCCGTTTCGACACCCTGCGCCTCGCCCAGGTCGGCCGGGACCGGGTCGAGGTCACCGGGGCACGGGGCGAGGTACCGAGCGGCTGGCTGAAGGTCGCCACCAACCGCCTCGGCGGCTACCGCAACGCCATGACGCTGCCGCTCACCGGTCTGGACATCGAGCGCAAGGCCGCACTGCTTGAGCGCCAGCTCGCGCCGGTGCTCGCGCCGATCGCCGAGGTCGACGTCCGACTGGCCCGCACGGACACGCCGGGCGACGCCATGCAGGAGCAGGCCAGCGCGCTGCTGCACATCGCGGTCAAGGACAGCGACCGCGACAAGGTCGGCAAGCACTTCACCGGGCCGGTGATCGAGCTGGGCCTCGCGAGCATCCCCGGTTTCTTCGCCACCAGCGCGCCGGCGCCCGCGTCGCCCTACGGGGTGTACCGGGCGGCATGGGTCGCTGGCGTCGATGTGCCGTCGGTGGTGACACTGCCCGACGGGGCGGTGGAGACCGTCCCGTGGGCGGACGGGCCGCCCGCGGGGGTCCAGCCGCTCGCCGAGGCCGAGCCGCCTGCCGGGGCCGGGCCGTCCGTCCAGGCGACATCGGGCGTCGACAGCCCCGCCGTCGCGGTTCTTACCCGACTCGTGCCGCTCGGCCGGGTCGTCGGGGCTCGCAGCGGCGACAAGGGCGGCAGCGCGACGCTCGGCGTCTACGCCCGCAGCGACGATGCCTTCGGCTGGCTCGCCGGGTTCCTCACCGTCGACCGGCTGCACGAGCTGCTGCCGGAGGCCGCCGGCCTGCCCGTCGCCCGCGAGGTGCTGCCCGGGCTGCGGGCGGTGCTGTTCCAGCTGCCCGGCCTCCTCGGCGAGGGCGTCGCCGCCGGCACCCGCTTCGATCCGCAGGCCAAGGCCGTCGGGGAGTGGCTGCGCTCGCGCGTGGTCGACGTCCCTGTCTCGCTGCTCCCCGAGGAGGGATCGTCCTGACCGCTGCTCCTGTCGGTGCTGCGCCCGACCGGGCCACCGAGAACCGCACCGCGTTGTTCGAGCGCCTGTCCGAGCTGGACGGCGAGCGCGTCAAGGCCAACCTCGGTGGCAGCGAGAAGAGCCTGGCGCGTCACCGCGCCCGCGACAAGCTCACCGCCCGCGAACGCATCGAGCTGCTGCTCGACCGCGACAGCCCCTTTCTCGAGCTGTCGCCGTACGCCGCGTGGGGCACCGACTTCCCGATCGGCGCGAGCGTGGTCACCGGCATCGGCGTCGTCGAGGGCGTCGAGGTGATGGTCGTCGCGAACGACCCGACCGTGCGCGGCGGAACGAGCAACCCCTACACGCTGCGCAAGGGCGCCCGCGCCTTTGACATCGCCGCGACCAACCGGCTGCCCTACGTCAGCCTGGTCGAGTCAGGCGGCGCCGACCTGCCGACGCAGGCGGAGATTTTTATCCCGGGCGGCCGGGGCTTTCGGAACCTCACCCGGCTCTCGTCCGCCGGCGTTCCCACGATCGCGCTGGTCTTCGGCAACTCGACGGCCGGCGGGGCGTACGTGCCCGGTATGAGCGACCACGTCGTGATGATCGAGGAGCGCAGCAAGGTCTTCCTCGCCGGACCGCCGCTGGTCAAGATGGCCACCGGCGAGGACGCCGACGACGAGTCGCTCGGCGGCGCCCGGATGCACGCCGAGGCCTCCGGCAGCGCGGACCATCTCGCGGTCGACGAGCTCGACGCCCTACGCCTCGGCCGGCAGATCGTCCGGAACCTCAACTGGCGCAAGCGTGGCCCCGGCCCGAGCCGGCCGGCCGACCCACCGCTGCTCGACCCGGACGGTTTGCTGGACCTCGCCCCGGCCGACCTGCGCCAGCCGCTCGACCCGCGCGACGTGCTGGCCCGGGTCGTCGACGGCAGCCGGTTCGATGAGCACAAGCCGCTCTACGGCACCTCGCTGGTCACCGGCTGGGCCAGCATCCACGGCTACCCGGTCGGGGTGCTGGCCAACGCCCGTGGGGTGCTGTTCCGCCAGGACGCCGAGAAGGCCGCGCAGTTCATCCAGCTGGCGAACCAGACCGACACCCCGCTGCTGTTCCTGCAGAACACCACCGGCTACATGGTCGGCACCTCCTACGAGCGGGACGGCATCATCAAGGCCGGCTCGCAGATGATCAATGCGGTGTCGAACAGCCGGGTGCCGCACCTGACGGTGAACATCGGCGCCTCTTACGGCGCGGGCAACTACGGCATGTGCGGGCGGGCCTACGACCCGCGGTTCCTGTTCACCTGGCCGAACGCCAAGAGCGCCGTGATGGGCCCGGCGCAGCTGGCCGGGGTGCTCGACATCGTCGGGCGCGCCAGCGCGTCGGCGCAGGGACGTGACTACGACGAGGAGGCGGCGGCGGCGATGAAGGCCGCGGTCGAGCAGCAGATCGAGGCCGAGTCGTTGGCGCTGTTCCTGTCGGCGCGGCTCTACGACGACGGCATCATCGACCCGCGCGACACCCGCACCGTGCTCGGCCTGGCCCTGTCGGCCGTGCACAACGCACCGGTCGAGGGGATCCACGACGGCTGGGGGGTGTTCCGCCTGTGAGCGAGGACTGCGTGTGGTGCCCGGCGAGGCACGAACCGGCGTGCCACGAGCTGTTCGAGCGAGCGCTTGTGTCACGGTGATGGCTGGAAAGGACGAGAAGCCGCTGCGGTGCGTGCTGGTCGCGAACCGGGGTGAGATCGCCCGGCGGGTGTTCGCCACCGCGCGGACGATGGGTCTGCGCACGGTGGCCGTGCACTCGGGCGCCGACGCCGATGCGCCCTTCGTCGCAGAGGCCGACCTCGCCGTGCGCCTGCCGGGCAGCACGCCGACCGAGACGTACCTGCGCGCCGACCTCGTCGTCGAGGCGGCCCTTGCTGCCGGCGCCGACTGCGTGCACCCGGGCTACGGGTTCCTGTCGGAGAACGCCGGCTTCGCCCGCGCGGTGCAGGACGCGGGGCTCGTCTTCGTCGGCCCGAGCCCCGAGGCGATCGAGGCGATGGGCGACAAGCTCGCGGCCAAGCGGCTCATGGCCGATGCCGGGGTACCGACCCTGCCGAGCGTCGACGCGACGGGGCTGTCCGGCAACGAGCTCGACGACGCGGCGCAGCGCGTCGGCTTCCCGGTGCTGGTCAAGGCCGCGTTCGGCGGCGGCGGTCGCGGGATGCGCGAGGTGCGCTCGCCCGGTGAGCTGGCGCAGGCCGTCGAGGGCGCCCGGCGCGAGGCGACCTCCGCCTTCGGTGACGGCACGGTGTTCCTCGAACGGCTCGTCGAGCGACCGCGGCACGTCGAGGTGCAGGTCTTCGGCGACACCCACGGCCACACCGTCGCGCTGTTCGAGCGCGAGTGCTCGATCCAACGGCGGCACCAGAAGATCGTCGAGGAGTGCCCCTCGCCCGCCGTCGATCAGGCGCTGCGCGAGCGGCTCTCCCAGGCCGCCGTGCGGGCGGTGCAGACGCTCGACTACGTCGGGGCCGGCACGGTCGAGTTCCTGCTCGAGGACTCCGGCGAGTTCTTCTTCCTCGAGGTCAACACCCGGCTGCAGGTCGAGCACCCGGTCACCGAGGCCGTCACCGGGCTCGATCTGGTGCACCTGCAGCTCCAGGTCGCCGCTGGCAAGCCGCTGCCCCCCGAGGCGCTGTCGCCCACCATGACCGGCGCCGCGATCGAGGTGCGCCTGTACGCCGAGGACCCGGCACAGGACTGGCTGCCGCAGTCAGGGGTGCTCGACGAGTTCGACGTGCCGGCCGACACCGCGTTCCGTACCCCGTCCGGCTACGGCATCCGGCTCGACAGCGGTGTCGTCAGCGGCAGCGAGGTGGGCGTGCACTACGACCCGATGCTCGCCAAGGTCATCGCCCACGGCCCGGACCGGGACGCGGCGGCGCTGGCCCTGGCCGGAGCGCTGTCGCGGGCGCGGCTGTACGGCCTGCGGACCAACCGCGACCTGCTCGTCAACGTCTTGCGCTCACCGGGCTTCCTGGCGGGGGAGACCGACACCGCCTTTGTCACCCGGCACGGGCTCGACGTGCTGGCCGCCCCGCTGCTGCCCGCGCACGCGCGCCCGCTGCACGTGCTGGCCGCGGCGCTCGCCGGTGCCGCCCTGCGTCGCGCGTCGGCGCCGGTGCTCGCCGGCCTGCCGTCCGGCTGGCGCAACAACCCGACCGTGCCGCAGTCCACCGTCTTTGACGGCGGGTTCGTGCACTACCGGCTCGGACGGGACGCGCTGACCGCGGACGTCGACGGCCAGCCGGTGCCGGCGCAGCTCGTCGCCTGCGACGTCGTCGCCCGTGACCGGGTGCGCGTCGTGCTGGAGCGCGCTGGGCTGCGCACACCGGTCGACGTGCACGTCGTCGGCGCCCACGCGCACACCGACAGCACCTGGGGGAGCGCGACATTCGTCGAGCAGCCGCGCTTCCCCGACCCGCAGAGCCGCATCGCGCCGGGCTCGCTCACCGCGGCGATGCCGGGGACGGTGACCCGCGTCGCCGTCGCCGAGGGCGACCACGTGGACGCCGGCGAGGTGGTGGTCGTGCTCGAGGCGATGAAGATGGAGCACCCGATCGCCGCGCCCGTCGGCGGCACGGTGCAGCGGCTGGACGTCACGGTGGGCCAGCAGGTCACGACCGGCGCGGTGCTCGCCGTCGTCGCGCCGGACGACGACGAGAAAGACTCAGCAGAAGGAGAAGCCGATGCGTCCTGACCTGTCGGGCGTCGACCCGCTCGAACTCAACCTGGCCACCCGCATGTCGGTGGGCGACCTGCTGACCCGCTCGACGCAGCTGTTCGGCCACCGCACAGCGATCAGCGACGGCAGCGGCGAGACGACCTACGCCGAGCTCGACGCGCGATCGGAGGCCTTCGGTCGCGGACTGCTCGACGCGGGGCTCGAACGACAGGAGCCGGTGGCGTTCCTGCTCGGCAACTCCTGGCGCTTCGCCGCCAGCTTCTTCGGCTGCGCCAAGGCCGGTCTGGTCGCACTACCGGTCAACCTCATGCTCGGCGCCGAGGACGTCGCCTGGATCCTGTCCGACTCGGGCACCCGCACCGTCGTCGCTGATCCGCCGTTCCTGCCGCTGCTCGAGCAGGTGCTGCCGGACCTGCCCGCGATCCAGCGGGTGATCGTCACCGGCGAGGACCCGCCCGACCAGGTCGCCGGCCGAGCGGTCGTGCGCTGGGACGACGTCGCGGCCGATCCCGCGCCGGTGCGGGTGCTGGTCGAGGACCGCGACACGCTGCAGTGCCTGTACACCTCGGGCACGACCGCGCGTCCCAAGGGCGTGCTCACCAGCCACCTCGCGGTGCACGTCGGGGCGCTGAGCAACGCGCTGCAGGTGGGGCACCAGCGGGGCGACGAGGCGTCGGTCATGCCGATCGTGCTGCCGCTGTTCCACACCACGGCGCTCGACACGCTGCTGCTGCCCACGCTGCTCACGGGCGGCACCGCGGTGCTGCCGGCGGGCTTTGACCCCGAGGGCCTGCTCGACGTCATCGAGAAGTGGGGCGCGACCCACCTGATGCTGCTGCCGATGATGTACGGCGCGCTGCTGGCGTCCCCGACGATCGGCGAGCGCGACCTGTCGTCGGTGCGGCTGTGCATCTACGCGATGGCGCCGATGGCCGACGAGACGATCGCGAAGATCGCCAAGGCTTTCTCGAACGCCAAGGTCCTGCTCGGCTCGGGCCAGACCGAGTGCGTGCCGGCCACGGTCTTCCAGTGGCCCTCGCACCAGGCCACCAAGAGTGCCTCGTGGGGACCGGCGACGGTCACCGTCGACGCCCGCATCATGGGCCCGGACGGCGGGCTCGTCCCCACCGACCAGACCGGGGAGATCGTCTACCGCGGCCCGCACGTCATGACCGGCTACTGGAACAACGCCGAGGCCAACACGGCGGTGTTCGCGCACGGCTGGATGCACAGCGGCGACGTCGGGCACCTCGACGACGAGGGCGTCGTCTGGTTCACCGACCGGGTCAAGGACATCGTCAAGTCCGGCGGGGAGAATGTCTCCTCGGTCGAGGTCGAGCGCACGCTGCTGGCGTGCCCCGACGTCGCCCAGTGCGCGGTGATCGGCGTGCCCGACCCGAAGTGGGGCGAAGCCGTCACCGCGTTTGTCGTGCCGAGCGACCCGCAGGCCGACGAGGCGGGCGTCGCCGAGCGGGTCACCGCGCACTGCCGCGAGCTGCTCGCGGGGTTCCAGGTGCCCAAGCGGGTGCACGTGGTCGACGCGCTGCCGATGACCGCCACCGGCAAGGTGCAAAAGGGTGACCTGCGCGCTCAGCTGCGGGGCTGAAGGTCTGAGCTCGACGGGCCGGTCGGCGGCGGCTGGAGATCCTCTCTCGCTGCCGTCCAGTCGCGCAGGAGCCGGTCCCGACCCGCCAGCACCCGAGGCGCGTCTCCCGCACCAGGGGTGTAGACGCTGCCTTCCATGACTCCCTCTCGACTCACCTAGACAATCGCGTTCGTCTGGGTGAATTTAGATGCATCGCGGGCTCCGCCCGCGTGAGCCTTCCTAGGCCTACGTCGCTCCCACACGTCCCAAAAGCCACGGGAGCCAGCGAAGCTGCGACATGGCGGCTACGACGAATCGTCCCGCCGCAGACCGATGGCGCCTGCCCACAGGCGGGTGAGCACGTCGACGGCGGCGTCCTCGTCGAGCATTTCCGCGGGGTCCTGCCACAGGTGGGCGAACGACTCGACCATCGCCCCGAGGGCGCTGGCGCTCGCCCTCGGCGGCAGGTCGAGGTCCGCCAGCCCCTGCGCCTGGAGTCGCTCCAGCCCCTCCATGCCGCGGGCGACGAAGCCCTCGCGCAGCTGCACGCGCAACACCCGGAAGTCCTCGCGCGTGTCGGCCACCGTCTCGAGCACCCGCAGGATGCGTGAGTGCTCGGTGACGGCCCGCAGGTACCGGCGGTTCGCCGCCTCGATGCGGGCGTAGGCGTCGGTGTCGGCGACGTCCGGACCGACCCGGGTGGCGCGGAAGATGTCCTCGACGACGGCATGCACGATCTCGCGCAGCAGCGACTCCTTGGAGTCGAACCAGGTGTAAAAGGTGCCGTGCGAGACCCCGGCCCGCGCGGCGACGTGATCGATGCGGGTGTTGTCGAAGCCCTGCTCCTCGAACAGCTCGCGGCCGGCCTGCACCAGTGTTGCCCGGGTGCGCCGGCCGCGAGAGGTGGCGGGCGTGCCGACGGGGTCGGGTCCGGTCGTGCGCTCTGCCCCTGCAGCTGCGCTGTGCGCCGTCACCTCGGCCTTCCTCGTCCGCGTCCGGCGAGACTGCCACACTCAGGCGTCCTGCCAGGCGGTGCGAGCCGGCGCCAGCAGCCCGTCCGCCGTCCGCCCTTGACCCGCCGCCGGTTCCCGCGACCGGCCCGACCACCGGAGGCCCCGCGTGACCGACCGCTCCACCGACACCGACACCCCGCTCGTCCATCTCGAGAAGCGCAGCCGCGCCGCCGTCGTGACCCTCGACTCGCCGCACAACCGCAACGCGCTGTCGCGCGCACTGGTCGAGCAGCTGCACGCAGCGCTCACCGCGGCCGTCGACGACCCGGCTGTCCGGGTCGTCGTGCTGACCGGCGCCGGACCGGTGTTCTGCAGCGGCGCCGACCTCAAGGAGCAGGCCGCCGGCGGTGCACCGGGGCTCGTGGGCCTGCCGGAGGTGCTGACGCTGCTGCTCGAAGGGCCGAAGCCGGTGGTGGCCCGGGTCAACGGGGCTGCGCGCGCCGGTGGGATCGGACTGCTGGCGTCCTGCGACGTCACCGTCGGCCTGCGCAGGGCGACGTTCGGCTTCGCTGAGGTGCGGATCGGCGTCGCCCCCGCGGTCATCTCCGTGCCGTGCCTGCGCCGGATGGACCCGCGAGCAGCCCGCGAGCTGTTCCTGACCGGTGACGTCTTCGACGGCGAGCGCGCCCACGCGGCCGGTCTGCTCGACCGGGCGGTGCCCGACGACGAGCTCGACAGCACCGTCGACGCGCTCGTCGAGCAGCTGTCCTACGGCGCACCCCAGGCCGTCGCGGCGACCAAGCGCCTGCTCGCAGAGGTGCCCGGCCCGAGCCTGGCCGAGGACTTCCGCCGGATGGCCGAGCTGTCCGCCGAGCGCTTCGCGTCGGACGAAGCGCGCGAGGGCATCGCGGCGCTGCAGGAGAAGCGGGCGCCGGCCTGGCTTTCCCACGGGTGACGAGCGCGCCCGGGTGTGGCAGGAGACATGTGGTCAAGGTGATCGCGGTAGCCTCCCGGTATGACCATGAAGATCGCTGTGAGCCTGCCTGACGAGCTCGTCGCAGCGGCGCGGCGAGCGGTCGAGCAGGGCCGGAGCGCCTCCGTGTCGGCCTTCGTCGCCGAAGCGATGGATCGTCGCCAGCGTGAGGACGGTCTGCTCGCTCTGCTCGACGAGCTCGACGACGAGCTCGGGCCGCCGTCGCCCGAAGACGTGGCCTGGGCCGAACGTGCGCTCGGGCTGTCGTGACGCCGACGCCGGGCCTCGTCCTCGACGCCGGCGCGCTGCTGGCGATCGAGAAGGGGCACGTCAAGATTCGGGCGCTCCTGCGAACCGCTCAGCGCGAGGGGCTGGTGTTGAGGGTGCCGGCCGGCGTCGTCGCTCAGGTGTGGCGCGGCGGCTCGCGGAAGGCACGGGTGGCGCGCCTGCTCGCCGATCCGACCGTCCGCGTCCTGGCACTGGACGACGTCACTGCCCGTACGGTGGGGCTGCTCGCCGGCCGGTCCAGGCACGCTGATGCGGTCGACGTGCACGTCGCTCTGGTCGCGCGCGAGCATCGGGCGTCCGTGGTGACGTCCGATCCTGACGACCTACGGCGGGTCGACCCCACGCTCGAGCTCATCGTCGTCTGAGCAGCTCAGCCGCTCGGCGCCGCCGACGTAGCCGCACCCCAGCGGGCGGGGGGGGGGGGGCACCACGAGCTCGGTCGCGCAATCATTAGCGAGATCGGAGCTGACGGCCATACCGTGCTCCGATGATCTCGCGGCCGCTGACCGGACGCGTCGCGCGGGTGACCGGCGCCAGCCGGCGCGGAGCCATCGGCGCCGCGATCGCGCGTCGCCTGGTCGAGCAGGGCGCTGCCGTCCTCGTCCACTCCTGGGTCCCGCACGACGCGGAACAGCCGTGGGGCGCTGACGAGGGCGGCGTCGCGGCGCTGCTCGACGAGCTGCGCGCTGCGGGAGGCGACGTCGAGCATGTCTCCCTGGACCTCGCTGCCGCGGACGCCCCGGCCCTGCTCGTCGCCACTGCAAAAGAACGTTTCGGCCGGCTCGACGCACTCGTCGCCAACCACGCCCGCAGCTCGATGCAGTCGCTCGAGCAGCTGACCGCGGCTGAGCTCGACCTCAGCTTCGCGGTGAACACGCGCGCGACGCTGCTGCTCGTCCAGGCGATGGCGACCGCCCACGACGGCGCACCGGGAGGCCGCGTCGTCCTGATGACTTCCGGCCAGTACCACGGCGCCATGCCGGCCGAGCTGCCCTACCTCGCCTCCAAGGCTGCGCTGCACGAGCTCACGGCCAGCCTGGCGGTGCACCTCATGCCCCGCGGCGTCACCGTCAACTGTGTCAATCCCGGGCCGAACGACACCGGGTACGCCGACGACGAAGCGCGTGCGGCGGTTGGCGACCTCAATCCGGGCGGCCGCTGGAGCACCCCGGCCGACACGGTCCGACTGGTCTGCTGGCTGCGCTGCGACGACGCCGACTGGGTCAGCGGGCAGACCATCGCGTCAGATGGTGGGTGGTCGTCTAGGTGAGCGGCCTCGCCGCTCGAAGATCCCCGCAGCACAAGAGGCGATCGCGCGGCGCTCGCCTTGCACCGCAACGGCCCGCCAGCCGAGGCGTCACCAGGCCGTCGGCGCGGATCCACCGGCCACGACCCGGGGCAACGATGTCGCGGTCGGGCCGTCCCGCGCACGATCGTCAGCCGGACGGACTCTGGAGCTGAGCGCTTGGTCGACCGTCCCGCAGTGCGAAGGCCATCAGGGCCTCGGCGTCGCTGGCGACGGCTCGGAGCAAGTACTCAGCCCACTTCCGCCGGTCGGGGTACGTCGACTGCTCGACGACCTGAGCGATGGCCCGGTCGATGACGACCAGGCGACGGTCGACCAGGCGCACGAACGGCATGTGCGTGTGGCCGCACAACACCGTGGTCACCTCCGGGAGCAGCTCGGCGAAGGCCTGCTACCACCGTTGCAGCCGTGTGTCGACCAGGATGACTTCCTCATCGTCGCGGGGCGTGCCGTGGCAGAACAGCACCGGACCGGAGCCGTCTACCGCGACCGTGACCGGGTGCGGGAGACCGGCCAGCACCTTGACGTGGTCCTGGCGCAGCTGCGCTGCGGCCCACGGTGTCACCTCGTCGGGGACGTCGATCTGCCGGCCGCGTGCGAGAGCGACCAGCTCGCGGTCGGCGTTGCCACGGACCAGCAGTGCACGATCGTCGAGGGCGAGCAGGCGGTCCAGCACGGCAGTGGGCTCCGGGCCCTGAGGCATGGTCCCCGGTGACCGCGACGAGATCGGCCGCGGCAACCTGGGGTTCGGCCAGTACGGCCTCGAGGATGGGGAGCACGCCGTGCACATCGGACGGAACCGTGACGTGGCCGACCACGGGATCGGTCTGCCGGTGCGCCGGAGGCCCGACGGTGTGCCGCACAACCATCGGTCAGCGGAACGCAGGGCCCCTACTGGTCGTGGACATTGCGTCGGTGTCCGAACCTTACGACGACCACCAACAGCACGTCGTCCTCTAGTCCGAAAATAGAAGGTGAGCGGGCAGGCGTCAGCGTCGCGGCGGAGCCGTGACAGGTTCTTCGGTGGTGGTTAGGCGGCGGGTTCAAGGGTGACGGTGTAGCCGAGGGCTTCGAGCTGACGGA